>LNAP01001822.1_pt1 | contig 22061 bp, 17 predicted proteins | sample 602601 | NCBI WGS metagenome assembly LNAP01 (sample SAMN02440304, study PRJNA202911) | soil metagenome | biome: Subtropical and temperate rainforests or woodlands; isolation source: soil samples (1 kg each in a 20% v/v slurry with milli Q water) were... ...
CCTTGAGCGAGCTGGAGGCCAAGTTCGCCCCGCGCTACCTGCGCATCCACCGCAACGCGCTGGTAGCGCGCCGCGCCGGGGATGGACAGCTCGCCGGCCAGGCGGCTTTCCTGCAGGCCGGCGTCCAGGCAGATGTAGACGGGCGCCTGGGGTTCCGAGCGCGTCAACTGGGCGCCCCGCCAGAACGCTTCCACTATGCCTTCGGGCGAACGCGGCTCGTCGTCCCACTTGATGAAGTCGCGTATCAGCGCTCCCTGGTCCTTGGCGGTATGTATCCAGTCTATCCATGGGCGCCGCTTATGTCCGTCGACGGGGCCGGTGGCGCCCACGACCAGCATGGGCATGCGGTCGCAATAGGCATTGAAGATGCCCATGGACCCATGCATCAGGCCGACGTTGCTATGCAGCACTGCCCCCATGGGGCTGTCCGTCACCTTGGCATAGCCGTGGGCGATCGAAACGACATGATCCTCATGCAGGCACAGCAGCATGGCGGGATTTTCATTGCCCAGGTAATTCACCAGGCTGTCGTGAAAGCCTCTATAGCTGGCGCCTGGATTCAGCGCCACATATTTGATGCCTGCGCGGCGCAGCATCTCGGCGGCGACGTCGCTGCCCCATTCCATGACAGCGGGAGTCTTCCCCGCAACTGGCTTGTCCGTCTTGACCATATTTATTGCTCCACCTTGACGCCGGCTTTCCTGGCGATCTCTTTGTTTAGTTCCAATTCCCGCTTGATGCGCGCGGTGAATGCTGCGCTGCTGGTGCCCACCGCGGACCCGCCGCCGGCGGTGAACGCCGTCTGGATTTCGGGCGTGCTTAGCGCGGCCACCACATCTCTATTCAGCTTCTCGACGATGGCCGCGGGGGTGCCGCGCGGCGTGAACAGCCCGACCCAGTTGGATGCGTCGATATCCGGAACGCCGGCTTCCTGGACCGTGCTCCACTCGGGATGGGAAGCCAGGCGCTTGGGCGTCATGACGGCGATGACTTTGATGCGGCCTCCCTTGACATACTCGTTGACGGCCGAAACCCCGAGGACCCCCAGCGCGACCTCGCCCGATGCGACCGCCGCGCTCGCGGGCGCTCCGCCCCGGTAGGGAACGTGCATCAGCTTGATGCCGGCATTGTTTGCAAACCATTCACCGGCAAGATGGTTATAGCTGCCGGTGCCGGGCGTCGAGAAAGTGATGGAGCCTGGCTCCGCCTTGGAGCGGGCGATGACATCAGCCACGGAATTGAGATCGGAGCCGGCGGGTACGGCCAGCGTGAGAGGCGTGTCGCTGACCAATGAGATGGGAATGAAATCCCGGTCCAGGTCGTAGGGCACTTTGCTGAATATGGCGGGATTCACGGAAAACTCGCCGGTATGGGCCATGAGCAGCGTGTAGCCATTGGGCTGCGCGCCCGCGGCCGCGGTGGTGGCGATGAAGCCGTTGCCGCCCGGCTTGTTTTCGATGACGACGGGCTGGCCCCAGGTCTTGGATAGCGCCTGGCCGATGTGGCGGGCGGCGATGTCGACCGTGCCGCCGGCCGCGAAGGGCACCAGGATACGCACCGGCCTGTCGGGATACTGCTGGGCGGAAGCGGAAGCGGACAAGAGCATTGCGGCGAGCAAGCCTATGAGCTTTGATTTCATTGTTGTCTCCGTGGCGGGCCCTCGCATGGGCCTCGATGTATTTCGTAGCGGCAGGATATCGCCCGCCGCCTTTCGCCGGCAAACGATGAATATCGATGAACGCCATGAGCTAATTTCATGAGACCGGTTTGAGACGGCCGCCCCGAGCGCCGCCATGGCGCGAGGCCATGAAAATAGCTCATGGTCGATAGCGAAAACTTTCGTTTGCCGGCCCTTGCGAGGCCCGCGATACTTCGATCATCAGATGCCCGGCACCAGAGTGGCAGGCAAACCCATCACGAGGAGAATTCAGGAATGAGCGCAACGAACGACGCGGCCTTGCATGAATATGGCAATTGGATCAACGGCCGCGAGCAGCCATCGTCGGCCACCATGGATTCGATGAACCCGTATACCCAGAAAGCCTGGGCGCGAGTGGCCGAAGGCACCGCCGGGGATGTCGACCAGGCGGTGCGCGCCGCACGCGCTGCATTCGAGACCGGCCCGTGGTCGGAAATGACGGCGACCCAGCGCGCCGCGCTTCTGCGCCGGCTGGGCGACATCATCAAGCGCGACGCCGAGGATCTGGCCCGCTGCGAATCGACCGACAATGGGAAGCTGTACAAGGAAATGCTGGGCCAGTGGCAGTATCTGCCCGAGTGGTTTTACTATAACGCCGGCCTGGCGGACAAGCTGCAGGGCGACGTGATACCGTCGGACCGCCCCAATTTCATGATCTATACGCGCCATGAACCCATAGGCGTCGTGGGCGCCATCACGCCGTGGAATTCGCCTGGCTTGCTGCTCATCTTCAAGCTCGCGGCCGGATTGGCCGCGGGGTGCACCTTCGTCGTCAAGCCTTCCGAGCACACGCCGGTGTCCACGATAGAGCTGGCCCGGCGCATACATGAAGCGGGCTTTCCCGACGGCGTATTCAACGTCGTCACGGGTCAGGCCGCCGTGGGCGCCGCTCTGGTAAGCCATCCGGGCATAGACAAGATAGCGTTCACAGGCGCTACCGAAACCGGCAAGCGGATCGCCGCCGAAGCCGCCAAGCACCTGACACGCGTGTCGCTGGAGCTGGGCGGCAAGTCGCCCAACATCATCTTCAACGATGCCGATCTGGATGTGGCCGCCAATGGCGCTGTCGCGGGGATATTCGCGGCTACGGGCCAAACCTGCATGGCGGGATCGCGCCTGCTTGTCCAGGAGGACATCTATGACGTCATGCTGGAGAAAATCATCGCGCTGACCAAGACAATACGCTTGGGGGACCCGATGGATCCGGCCACCGAAATGGGCCCTTGCTCCAATGCGCCGCAGATGAATAAGGTCCTGGAATATATCGAGGTGGCCAAGCAGGATGGCGCAACCCTGGTATACGGCGGGGGAGTCGATCCGGAGCGGGGCGGCCTGTTTGTGCAGCCCACCATATTCTCGAATGTCAACAATGACATGCGTATCGCCAGGGAGGAAGTCTTCGGTCCGGTGCTTGGCGTCATCCCGTTCAAGGACGAGGCCGATGCCGTTCGCATTGCCAATGACACCCGCTTCGGGCTGGCCGCCGCGGTCTGGACCCAGAACGTGCACCGGGCGCATCGCGTCGCCCATAGGCTGCGGGCGGGAACAGTATGGATCAATGCCTACCGCGTCGTCTCCTTCGCCGCGCCATTCGGCGGATTTGGAGAAAGCGGGCTGGGCCGCGAGAACGGCGTCGACGCCATCCGCGAATTCACCGAAACCAAGTCCGTCTACGTGGAGCTTAGCGGCGCGCCGCGCGACCCCTTCAAATTGGGCTGAGGCCTCGAAGGACCGAGGCCGGCAATCATGCGGGAAAATCACTTTGACGTTGTCATCGTCGGCGCGGGCAGCGCCGGCTGCGTACTCGCGGACAAGCTTACCGAAGGCCGTCCCCATCAAAAGATACTGCTTATCGAGGCCGGATCCCGCGACCGGATGGAAATGCTGCATGTCCCAGCGGGGTTCAATTACGTTGCGTTCGATAAACGGGTGATCTGGGATTACAAGACCGAGCCGGAGCCCGGCCTGGGCGGGCGGCGCATCGATTACGTCCGCGGCCGCGTCCTGGGAGGATCCAGCAGCATCAACGCGATGGTGCACGTTCGCGGCAATCCGGCGGATTACGATGGCTGGGCGGCATCCGGATGCACCGGATGGGGCTGGGCCGACGTGCTGCCGCACTTCAGGGACATGGAGCAGCACGCCGATGGCGCCTCCGGCCTGCATGGCGCGGGCGGACCCATGCCGGTGACGCCCGCCCAGCGCCATCCCGCGAGCGATGCCTTTATCAAGGCCATGGTGCAATCCGGCCTGCGCTTCACCAGCGACTTCGACGCCGGCGGGCAGGAGGGGGCCGGCTACTATCATCAGGCCGTCAAAAGGGGCCGCCGGCAAAGCGCGGCGAAGACCTTTCTGCGGCGCGCGCTGCGACGTCCGAATCTGAGCCTGTGCACAGACTCCATCGTAGAAAGAATCGAGTTCGACGGCAAGGTGGCGACAGGTGTGTGGGTTTCGCGCAAAGGCGCTCCCGGCGTCCTCATGCGGGGCCGCAAGATCGTGCTTTGCGGCGGCACCGTGGGCAGCGCGCAATTGCTGCAATTATCCGGCATAGGGCCGGCGGCGCGGCTGTCGAGGCTCGGCGTACCGGTACTGATAGACCGGCCGGCCGTGGGCGAGAACGTGCAGGACCACTATCAGGCGCCTGTGGTCGTCAGGACCCGCAATATCCCTACGCTCAACGATTATGCGGGCGGCCTGGCGCTGCTGGGCCAGATAGCGCGCTATTACCTTCGGCGCGACGGCCTGCTGGCCTATAACGCCACGCAGGCCGGCGCATTCGTGCGCTCGGCCGGCGACGTGCCGCATCCGGACCTGCAGATCCTGTTCGCGCCCGGCGCGCTGGATCCCGCGGCCCACCCCAGAAAGCTGGACAAGGCCGCCGGCGTGACCGCCATCGTGTGCGCCCTGCAGCCTGAATCCCGCGGCCATATACGCATCACATCGAGGCGCGCTCAGGACTACCCCGAAATACTCGGCGGGTATCTCGCCCACCCCTATGACCGCGCCATGATGCTCAGGGGTATGCGCCTCCTGCGCAAGGTCTTCGCGCAAGAGGCGTTGCGGCCTTATGTGGCCGAAGAATTCGCGCCCGGGACAGGCGTGGCCAGTGACGAGGATCTGCTCGACTTCTGCCGCAGGAAGGGCGACTCCGTTCATCACCCGGTGGGCTCATGCCGCATGGGCGGCGATGGCGATGCCGTGGCCGACCCCGAATTGCGTGTGCGCGGCGTAGGCGGCCTGTATGTCGCCGATGCCTCGGTCATGCCACGCATTATCCGCGGCAATACCAATGCGGCCACGCTCATGATCGCATCCAAAGCGTCAGAGATCATCAGGAGAGAAAAATGAGAAAACCCACACTCGCAGCGTTTGGCGCCGCCTTTGCAACGGCCATGGCGGCGGCCGGCTCGCCCGCGCTGGCCCAGTATAGCGGCGACGTCATACGCATAGGCCTCGTCACCGATATGTCGGGCCTGTACTCCGATCTGGACGGTTCAGGCGGAGTGGAAGCCTTGAAAATGGCCATCGAGGACCAGGGCGGGCAGATAGACGGCAAGAAAATAGAGTTGCTGTTCTTCGATCACCAGAATCGCGCCGATCTGGCGGCCAACAAGACCAGGGAATGGTTTGACAACGGCGGCGTCGACCTGGTCATCAATGGCGTGAACTCGGCTACCGGCCTTTCCATGGCGCAGGTCGCGGGTGAAAAGAAAAAGGTCTACATTTCCACCGGCTCGGGCACGCCCAAGCTGACCAATGAGGCATGCAATCCCTACACCATCAATTACGTCCACGACACGATTTCGCTGGCGCGGGTAACCGGCAATGCCGTCGTGGACCAGGGCGGCACAAACTGGTTCTTCCTCACCGCCGATTATGCCTTCGGCCATTCTCTCGAGAAAGATAACGGGAGCGTCGTCAAAGCTCGCGGCGGCAAGGTCATGGGCTCCGTCAAGCATCCGCTGGGCACATCCGATTTTTCATCCTTCCTGCTGCAGGCCCAGTCATCCGGCGCGGACATCCTTGGGCTGGCCAATGCCGGCGGCGACCTGAACAGCGCGATCCGGTCGGCCAACGAGTTCGGCGTCACGAAAACCATGAAGCTCGCCGCATTGATGATGTTCATCTCCGACGTGCATGCCCTGGGCCTGGAATCCACCCAAGGCATGTATCTGGCTTCGGCATGGTATTGGGATCTGAACGACCGGTCCCGCGCGTGGAGCAAGAGGTTTTACAGCAGGACAAAGAAAATGCCCACTGTCCTCCAGGCGGGGGATTACTCGGCGGCCACGCATTACCTGGAAGCGGTCAAGGCCCTCAAGACAGACCATCCTGAAAAAGTCATGGCCCAAATGAAAGCCACCCGGATCGACGATATGTTCACGTCCAACGGCGTCATACGCCCGGATGGACGCATGGTGCACGACATGTATCTGGCACAGGTCAAGGCGCCTTCGGAATCGAAATACCCCTGGGACTACTACAGAATCCTGCAGACGGTGCCTGGCGACCAGGCCTATAACACCAAAGAGGAATCGCAGTGCCCGCTATGGAAATGAGCCCAGGCGCGGATCGATTGGAACGCGGCCGCCATGGCCATGAAAACTCCTCATGGCCCGCAGCGGAAATTTTCGTTTGCCCGCGTTGATCGCCGAAAAGTAAGCTAGGCAGCAACGAGTCGACGGCCGGAAACAGGCCGCGCGAGTGCATTCACTCTACAAAACGACCAAACGGGGACAAAGCATGAAGAAGACATTGGCGGCCTTTCTGGCCCTGGCATTGATGTCCGGCGGCGCGCTGGCGCAGAAATACCCCGAAAGGGCGGTCCGTGTCCTCGTTCCTTTCGCGCCGGGCGGCGTGGTGGACATTGCGGCACGGCATGTCAGCGAGGAGCTCTCGCAAATGTGGGGCCAGTCGGTGGTGGTCGAGAACCGGCCCGGCGGAAATGGTTTCATCGCGACTTCCGCCGCGGCGCGCGCCGCGCCCGATGGCTACACGCTGCTCATGGCCCATACCGGCGAGTTCTCGGTGAATCCGGCCATCTTCAAGAATATTTCCTATGAGCTGGAGCGCGATTTTGTTCCCATCTCCCTGGTGAGCGACACGCCGCTGGCGCTGGCGGCAAAAGCCGATTCCAGGCTGAATTCGGTGCGAGACGTCATCGAGCGCTCGAAGGCCGATCCCGGCTCATTGACGTTCTCCTCGCCGGGGACCGGCAGCTACAACCACCTGGCCGGGGAATGGTTCTCGAACAGCGCGGATATCAAGCTCATGCATGTGCCCTATCGCGGCGGATCGCCCGCCGCGGCGGCGGTTGCCTCCGGGGAAGTCGCGCTGGGAGTGGTTTCGGTATCGTCGATCGAACAGTTCGCGAAATCGGGGCACGTCAAGATTCTTGCGGTGATGACCAAGCGGCGCATCCCCACCCACCCCGATTGGACGACGGTTCAAGATGCCGGCGTGCCGGACGTGGACGCGGCCAACTGGGTGGGCCTGTTTGCGCCGAAAGGCACGCCCGAGGCGATTGTGGACAAGATAAGCCGCGATGTGATCACCGCGCTGAAATCGGAAAAGCTGCAAACGGCGTTTTCGATGGGCGGCGGAGAAGCAGTGGGCAGCACCAGCGACGAATTCCGGGCCCGGATCCAGCGCGACCTCGAAACCAATCGAGTCATCGCCAAGAAAGCCGGCGTGCAGGTCGACCAATAAGGGTCAATAGAAGCTCGAGATCATTCTGCGGGAGTAGACGAACATGGCTGCAGCATATGGCGCCGGTCCAGAGTACGGAACGGCGGATGTCGGAAACGGCGCCTCTATCTATTATCAACACTACAAGCGTGGTCGCAAGGGGCTTTGCGTGGTCCTGCTGCACTCGCTGGCGATGGATCACCGGTTCTGGCGCCTGGTGGCGCCGGAAATCGCAAAACACGTTTCAGTCGTCTGTATTGATGTCCGCGGTCACGGCGCCTCGGCAAAACCGCAGGGGCCTTATTCCATCGCTCTGTTCGCGCAGGACGTAAAGCAGGTGGTGCAGACCCTGGGCTACGGGAAAGTGATCGTGGGCGGGGCCTCCATGGGCGGTTGCATTGCTTTGCAGTTCGCCATCGATTATCCCGAGCTCACCGCCGCGCTGGCCCTCATCGATACCACGGCCTGGTACGGACCGGACGCCCCCCGGGATTGGCAGGGGCGGGCGCAGAAAGCGCGCGCGGAGGGCCTGGCCAGCCTGGTGAAGTTCCAGACGACGCGCTGGTTCAGCGATGCCTTTCTTGCGCAGCGCCCGGATCTGGTTCAGGAGTGCATCGATGCATTCCTGTCCAACGACATCGACGCCTACGCGGCGACATGTCATGCCATGGGCGGCTTCAATGCGCAGGAGCAGGCGAAAAACGTCGCCTCGCCCACGGCTGTCATCGTGGGCGAGGAGGACTATGCGGCTCCGGTCGACATGGCCAGGCGCTTGCACGAGTCCATCGCGGGTTCGACCCTGACGATAATTCCCGCAGCGCGCCATCTGACTCCGCTCGAGACCCCCGGCGTGATCATCGCAGCCCTGTCCGGCTTGCTGGCGGACGCCGCCGAATAATCATGCAAAGAGCGATAACCGAAGCGGCGCTTCATCGCGGCGCTGCAAAACCAAAAGGAGAGTTCGAGTGATTCCCTTCGAGTACCTGGCGCCTCGGACCCTGGAAGAAGCCATCCAATGCCTGGACCCGGAAGACCCGGATATCCGCCCGGTGGGTGGAGGAACGGCCATCATGCTGATGATGAAGGCCGGTGTGCTGCGTCCGACCCGGCTTGTCAGCCTGCGCCGCGTCGAGAACAAGTATCGTGAAATCCGCGTGAACGACGCCGGCGAACTGCGCATAGGCGGCATGGCCAGCCTCGCGGCCCTGGAACAGTCGCCGCTCCTGCGGGGCGGTTGGCCCGTGCTGGCAAGGACTTTCCGCAGCTTGTCGAATATCCGGGTGCGCAATGTCGCTACGATAGGCGGCAATCTCGCGCACGGCGATCCGCATATGGATATGCCGCCGGTATTGTCGGCCCTGGGCGCGCGCGTCCTGGCTACCGGTCCATCCGGCACGCGCGAGATCGCCGTGGAAGAGCTGTGCGTGGGTTACTACGAGACGGTCTTGAACCGCGACGAACTTATTTCAGAAGTCATTGTTCCCCCCATGGGCGGCAGGCGCGCCGTGTACTTCAAGGTCACCACGCGGGCTGCGCACGACTGGCCGGCGCTGGGGGTCGCCGTGTCTTTGCAGCCCGATGGCGGCTCCGTACGCAACGCGAGTCTGATCGTCGGCGCGGCGACGGACCGCCCTACGCGTCTGCACGCAGCCGAAGCCCTGCTGCGCAATGCGACGCCCAGCGATGAAATCCTGCGGCGAGCCGGCCAGGCCGCGGCGGATGCCCTGGACATTGTCAGCGATCAGCACGGATCCGCCGCCTACAAGAAACATTTGCTCAGCGTTTATCTGGGCCGCGCCGTGCGCGCGGCGATGGACGCCTCGAAGGAGGGCGCCTCGCATGACTCACACTGAACTCGCCGCCATGCCTTGGACCCGGGTGGGCAAGTCCCAGCCGCGGCTGGAAGCCAGATCCAAGGTGACCGGCCGGGCCGAATACATACATAACCTGGCTTTGCCGGGCATGTTGCATGCCAAGATACTGCGCAGCACCGTCGCGCATGGCCGTATTCTCTCCATCGATACCAGCGCCGCGCAGGCGCTTCCCGGGGTGCACTCGGTGGTCACGTCGGAAGACGTCCTGAAAATCATACCGGAACCCTATTTTGGTCCGGCGTTCCACGACCAGCCTGTGCTGGCCATCCATAAAGTGCATTACGTGGGCGAGCCGGTGGCCGTGGTCCTCGCCCGGGACCCCTACATCGCCGAAGAGGCATTGCACCTCATCGCGGTGGAATACGAAGAGCTCGCGGCCGTGTTCAACGAGGTCGAAGCGGCGCGATCCGCAGCGGTAGTGCATGATGTGCTCAAGCCAGCCGGCACCTTTCCCGACCTGAAGCATCTGGCGGGCAAGCGCGACACGAATGTGGCTCTCGATTTTCATGTCCGGCGCGGAGATGTGGCCCAGGCTTTCGCCAATGCCGACCATGTCTTCGAGCATACCTTCCGCACCCAGCAAGTAATGCACACTCCACTGGAGCCCATGATTACCCTGGCCGAGCTTACCGACACGGGGATGACGATACATACGTCCTCACAAAGCCCCTCCTTCGTGCGCCTGGAAATTGCCCGGCTGCTGGGCTGGCCCGAAAGCAAGGTCAGGGTAAGGACGGCCTTGCTGGGCGGGGGCTTCGGCGCCAAGCTGTATATCAAGCTGGAAGCGCTTGCCGCCGCGCTGACCTTGATAGCCAGGCTCCCGGTGAAAGTCGCGCTGACCATGGAGGAACAGTTCTACACCATCACCAAGCACGCGACGACGTTCCGGATCAAGACTTCGGTGACGAAAGAAGGCCGCATTACCGGGCGGGAGTGCGAGGTCTGGTGGAATGGCGGCGCGTTTGCCGACATTGGGCCGCGTGTGACGCAGAAGTCCGGCTTCACGGCCGCCGGTCCCTACGATATAGATAATGTATCCATTGATTCATACCAGATTTACACCAATCTGCCGCCGGCGGGGGCGTTCCGCGGTTTTGGCATCACCCAGATGGTTTGGGCCTACGAAAGCCAGGCCGATATCATCGCGCGCGAACTGAAGATGGATCCGGTGGAGTTCCGCCGCATCAACCTGCTGCGCGATGGCCGCCCGCATGCCACGGGAACGATCATGAAAGACGCCGCGCTGATCCAGGTGCTTGACCGGACCGCTGAACGCATGAACTGGCACCTGCCGTTCGACCATGGCGCCGGGACTTTGCGCCGCGGCCGCGGCATAGGCATAGGCTACAAGGCCCTGGTGGCGCCGACGACATCCATGGCCATCGTAAGCCTGTCGGCGGATGGCAGTTGTTTCGTCTATTCAGGCACGGTCGACATGGGACAAGGCTCCGATACGGCGTTTGCCATCGTCGCGGCTGAGGTTCTGGGGCTTGATCCCACTGCTGTACGGGTCATCCATCCCGATACCGACGTCACGCCTTACGACATGGCCACCCTCGGTTCCCGGTCCACCTTTCACATGGGCCATGCCGTCCGGCTGGCGGCGGAAGACGCCCTGGACAAGATGCGCAGTCTCGCGCAGGAACTGGGCATGGAAACGGAAGGCAAGCTGGACGCCGCCAAGATTCTTGTACGGCGGTATGGCATGCAGGCCGGCAACATCATCGGTGTGGACAGCTTTATTCCGGAGTACATCTCGCCCGACAAGGCGACCGGGCAATCCGCCAATATCACCCCCAACTGGATGGTGGGGGCAACGGGCATCGAAGTGGAAGTCGACACCGAGACGGGGCAGTTCCGCATTGTGCGCATGGAGAATGTGGGGGATTGCGGCACCCCCCTCAACCCGAAGATTGTCGAGACTCAGTTGTCGGGCGCCGCCATCATGCAGCTGGGGGCGGCCCTTTATGAGGAAATGGATTTCGACGAAATGGGACAGTTGCGCAATGCTTCGTTCGCCGAATACAAGATTCCCGGTATTCACGATGTCCCGGCTATCGTGGGCACCGAAATGGTCGACTCCTATCAGCACAATGGCCCGTTTGGCGCGAAAGGGGTGGGAGAAACCGGCACATACGGAGTGGCGTCGGCAATAGCCGCCGCGATCGAAGATGCGGTCGGCCTGCGCCTGACCAGCATGCCCATGAAATACGAAGCGGTCTGCCGCGCCCTGCATGCCTCGGCTCCGCAGTTCAGGTCGGAGACATCACAATGAGCAATACAGCAATGAAGGTCAGCTTCACTCTCAATGGCAAACCTGTCCAGGCAGATATCGAGCCGCACCATACCGTGCTCGACGTCCTGCGCAACACCTTCGCCCTTTACGGCGCCAGGGAAAGCTGCGGCCAGGGCCTGTGCGGATGCTGTACGGTGCTGATCGACGACAGAAGCGCCAGCGGCTGCCTTTACCTGGCGGCCGCGCTCGAGGGCAGCGATGTCGAGACGGTCGAGCACCTCGATGCGGATGGCGAGCTTCATCCCCTGCAGCAGGCCTTCATAGACTGCGGCGCGTTTCAATGCGGCTTCTGTACATCGGGTTTCCTGCTTATGAGCAAACAGCTGCTGGCGGCCAATCCCGATCCAACCGTTGCCGAAATCCGCAATTACCTGTCCGGCAATTTATGCCGCTGCGCGGCCTATCCGGAAATTATCCAGGCGGTGCGGCTGGCGGCGAACCGAATGAATGAAGCGAAACAAGAGGTGTCGTAGTGGAACTCAAAGGCGAACAAATCATAGCTTTACCCGCAGGGCAAGTGTGGGCCGCGCTGAACGATCCGGCGGTGCTGCAGCAGTGCGTGCCAGGCTGCGACGTTTTCGAATTGACGGGTGAAAACCAGTACAAAATCGTGATGACCGCGACAGTCGGGCCCATAAAGGCAAAGTTCACCGGCAAGCTGCTGCTCTCCGATATCTCGCCTCCCGAATCCTACAAGTTGAGCTTCGACGGCTCCGGCGGCGCGGCGGGCTCCGGCAAAGGGACGGCGGCGGTGTCGTTGGCGCCAATACCCGAAGGAACGAGACTGCAATACACGGTTAGCGCGACGGTGGGTGGCCGCCTGGCGCAAGTCGGCGCGCGGCTCATAGATGGCGTCGCCAAGAAGATGGCGGATCAGTTCTTCGCCCGTTTCAGAACGACCGTCGAGCCTGCGCAGGAATCGGCGGATGCGGAGGCGGTCTTGGAAGGCGGCGCTTCCTGCGCCGCGGAATCCGCGCCCGCCGCCAGGCCTCGCAGCGCACTGTTGTGGCCTGGCCTGGCCGCCGCGATCGCGGCGCTGGCCGCAGTCTTTTACATGTACGCGCGCTGATCAAGAACGCGGCACGCCACGCCAAGGAACCGATTATCTATGGAATTTATCAATAACGCCGGCAACCCTCCAGCCGGTCACTACTCGCCGGCGGTTTCCAGCAATGGCCTCATATTTCTTTCAGGAATTCTACCGGCCAGGCCCGGCGCGGGGGATTTCGCGGATGAAGTCGGGCAGGCGCTCAATTCCTGTCAAGAGGTGCTGGCGCAAGCGCAATGCACCCTCGATGACGTCGTGCAATGCACCGCGTATATCGTCGGCGTGGAGAACTGGCCGGAATTCAATCGCGTTTATATGGAAGCATTCGGCCGGCACAAGCCGGCGCGCACGGTCGTACCCGTTCCGCAGCTGCATCACGGCTGTCTGGTGGAACTGCAGCTCGTCGCCGCCAGGCGGCCTTGACGCTCGGGATCCTTGCCAGGGCCGGCCTGCGGCTTGCCCGGCTCCATAAGCTGAGACGTCATGGATACTTTGAATCGCGACACCCTGATTGCCGCCAGGCAATGGCGTGAAAGCGGCTACGCGGTCGTGCTGGCCACCGTAACCCATACCTGGGGCTCCAGTCCCAGGCCGGTCGGCTCCATGCTTGCGCTGCGCGAAGATGGCCTGCTGCGCGGCTCCGTGTCCGGCGGCTGCATAGAAGACGACCTGATCCATCGTATCACCAGCCAGCAACTGGCCCTGGCCGCGCCGCGGCAGGTCTCGTACGGCGTAGGCGCCGATGAAGCGCGGCAGTTCGGCCTGCCTTGCGGCGGCACCCTGCAATTGGTGCTCGAGCCTGTCGGCGACTCCGCGTGGATCTCTGCAGTGCTGGAGCAGTCTTCCCGCGGAAGCCGGGTGGCGCGCGAACTGGACTTGGATACCGGGACGGTCCACGTGCGCCCGGCTGGAAACGACGAATCCTTGAATCTGGCTGGCGGCGTCCTGACCTCTGTGCATGGTCCGCGATACCGGCTGCTGATTATCGGGGCTGGCGATTTGGCGGCCTTTCTCGCTCAAATTTCCGTCAAGCTCGATTATGAGGTCACGGTATGCGACCCGCGCGCCGAATACACGGAAGGCCTGGATCTGCCTGGGGTCAATGTGGTCGGCACCATGCCCGACGATACAGTGGCAAGCATGAAGCCCGATGCGCATACGGCCATCGTCACCCTGACGCATGACCCAAAGCTGGACGACCTCGCGCTTATGGAAGCCTTGAAGACCGAGGCGTTCTATGTGGGCGCCATAGGCTCGCGCCGCAACAACGAGAGCCGGCGCGACCGGCTTGTATTGTTCGACGTAAGCAGGGATGAGCTGAGGCGGCTGCGCGGGCCGGTCGGCATCCATATCGGCAGTAAAACGCCATTTGAAATCGCCGTATCCATTGCGGCCGAAATGACGGCCGTCAAGAACGGCGTGCGGATGCCGCCGGAGCTGTCGATTGCCGAGTCGAAGGAGAAAGCGGAATCGCAAGCCTGCCCCGTATTGCTGAAAAGCCATGCGTGACGCCCGCAAGAGCCCGAACCCGCCCCGGGCCAACCGGCGGCAGACAGGCCGCAGGCGTGTTGCGCCGTATCAGGCATAGACTTCGAAGATCCGGCGGGCCAACGCCGACTTCAGGACTTCCTCGGGGCCTTCGGTAATCATCATGCTGCGCTGGTCCCGCCAGAATTTTTCTATGGGAAGGTCCCGGGTCAGGCCGGCGCCGCCGTGGATCTGCAGGCAGTGGTCGGCGCATTGGAAAGACAGGCGGTCGCCGCGTATTTTGACCATGTAAGCATCGTAGCGGATGTCCTCGCCGCGGTCGTATTTCCAGGCCGCCCGATAGACCATCAGGCGCAAAGCCTGGAGGTCGATATAGGAGTCGACCAGCATCCATTGAATGGCCTGGCGGTCGGCCAGCGGCTTGCCAAACGTGATTCTTTGTTTCGCATAGGCCGCAGCCAGTTCCAGGCATCGCTCGATGACGCCCAGCGCCCGGGCGCCATGCCGGATCCGGCCTTGATTGATCCATGCCTGGCCCACCTTGAAGCCTTCGCCTTCCGCGCCCATGCGCTTCCAGGCGGGCACGCGGACATCGTCGAACGCCACATCGCAAGGCTCGTCGTCCATCATGGTGGCCTCTTTGCGCAGCACCTTGACGCCGGGGCTGCTCATGTCGACCAGAAAGGCGGATATGCCGCCACGCGATCCCTTGGCGGCGTCGGTCTTGGCCATCACTTGGGCGAAGTCGGCCGTGTCCGCGGACGTGATGAAGCGTTTGCCGCCCGACAGAATGTAGTCATCCCCCTCGCGTACGGCCGTGGTGCGCATCGCCGCCGGATCGCCCCCGGCGTCCGCTTCGGTCTGGGCGAAACAATCGGTTTTTTCGCCCCGGATGACCGGCAGCAGATAGTGCCGCTTCTGTTCCTCGTTCAGGAGGTAGAGCGTGGGGCTGACCTCGGGACCGAAGATTTGCGCCTTGCGGCCTGGCACGGCAATGGTGCGCCCCATTTGTTCCCAAACGACGACACGCGCCAGCATGCCCAGCCCTTGGCCGCCGTACTCGGTCGGCGTGGCAAAGTGCCATAGCCCCATCTTCCTGGTGGCCTCGCTCAGGCGCGCGCGGATTTCGGGTTTCATTTCCGGGCCGCTATAGGCCTCGCGCTCGATCGGGATTACCTCCCGGTCCACAAACCTGCGCAACTCCTTGCCCAGCATTCTCAACTCTTCCGGCAATTCAAAATCCATGTGGCTTCCTGGTGGGTGGCCATGCGCGGCCGTGCGCTCGCGGCATCGATTCAGCGGGCGACGTATTTGCGGAGATAGGCCTGCACCGAGGGATCGACCCTGCCCAATTGCTGAATGATCGCCTCTCCCTCGGCGCCTATGATCATGCGCGGCTTGGTCTGGACGACCCGCTCGTAAGCGGCAATGAAGTCCGCGTCCCGTGACAGTTGTTCAAATGCGTTGCGCATTTCCTGCACGGCTTCCTTGGGCGCATTGGGCGGCATGAAGACCGTGCGGTACATGCTGTCCATGATGCGGCCCAGCAGCTGCAGGGCTTGCCATTTCTCGCCGCCAGGCTGGGTATTTTCTCCGTGTATGTTCTTGTAGACCTCGGTGAAACTCGGCACGTCGGGTAGATCCGGGCTGCGGCCCGGCGTGCCGTCCGGCTTGCGATAGTCGTATTGAAAAATCGGCGTGACTATGCCCGTGTCGGCCAGTGTGGGCTTGACACTGGCATACCAGCCAGGAAGCGAATTGCTGGTAAGCTGAATTTCCTTGCGCTGTATCGCCGTGTCAATATCGCGCAGGCCCCTGTAACCCGCGATGGTTTCGTATTTCACCCCCAGGAGATCCAGCGCCAGCCTTTGCCGAACAGTCAGGTGATTGGTGGGCGATAAGGCTCCGGCCGTAACCAATGGCGATTTGGCAATGTCGGCAGCCTGTTTTATGCCGGGCGGAGTATCTTTGCGCATATAGACCAGGGTCACTTGCTTGATGCCGGCAATCAAATTCAGGTGATCGTAACGGACCCGCAAGGCGTCATTGTCTATGAGCTGGTCCATGGGGTCCCAGGTGAAGAACCCGAGGTTCAGCTTCTCGCCATCGGACGACGCGCCCAGCTGATTCACACCGATTATGCCGCCCGCTCCGCCGGCATTGCGCACCACCACGGAGCGCACCCCTTTTAGATATTTGGGCAGGTACTGAGCGACGATGCGGGCCTCGATATCGGTCGGGCCCCCCGGCGAGTAGTTGACGACCATGGTCACCACTTTGTCGGTGAAGTTCTGTGCCGCCGCGGGGCCGGCGATGGATAGAAAAATGCAGCCGAGCCATGCGCACGCAGATTTTATTTTCATTGTGTGTCTCCTATTGGCAGCGGGATGAAGTCCGCCGGAGTATCCGGTTCCGTCTGATGCGCTAGTATTTATACAAGTGGCCTATGCAGGCAAATGTTCTTTTCTAATGCCTGCATGATGTCCCCTCATGCTGCCGCGCATGAGCTATGGGTAAATCCCCGGCCAGGCGATCAGGAAAACCGCGCCATCATCCATTCGCGGAAAAGCCGGACTTTGGGCATGCCGGCCTTCTCCTTCCGGTGAGCTATGTGGTAGCCGACGTCTACCGGCAGGCGCACCGCGAAGGGCTCGATCAAATGGCCGCTGTTCAATGCATCCTGCACCAGTCTCGAGCGTCCCATGCATATTCCGAGACCGTTGATTGCCGCCTCCAGGGCAAGGAATAGCCCGTTGAAGCTCATCTCCTTGTCGAAAGTCACCGGTTCATTGCAGGCGTGTTGAACCCAGGCCGACCAATCGTCCTCGACGATGGGGGAGACGGATCGCAGAATCGTGTGCCTTTTAAGATCGCGCGGGTGCAGAAGCTTGTCCCCGCCCAGCAATGCGGGATTGCACACCGGGAAGACTTCATCTGTGGACAAGGAGTAAACGTCGACATCCGGCATGGTGTTCACCCCGTACCAGATACCGACATCGAAATCAAAGTGGCTCGTTCGATCCGCTCCCCCGACAGGAGTAAGGCGAAGCTCGATGTCGGGGTGCTCCCGCTGGAAGTCGCATAAGGCGGGCAGCAGGCATTTCACCGCGAAAGCCGTCAGACAGGTGATTTGCAGCCTGTCTCCGCGGGTGTTGGATACCCGGTCCGATGCGGCGCCTATCATGGCCAGGGCGGGCCGTATCGATTCGAGATAGTCGAAGCCGCTTTCGGTAAGCGCTATGTTGTTCTGCCGACGCTCGAAGAGCTGCGTTGCGAGCATGCGTTCCAGTTCTTTGATCTGGTGGCTTATCGCTGTCTGGGTCAAATGCAGCTCGCTGGCGGCGCGGGTAAAGCTCAAATGCCGGGCGGTGGCTTCGAATGCGCGCAGCGTATTCAGCTTGGGGAAATGTTTGGGCATTGCGGACTTCGCCTCCTGGGTGGCTGTCGACACATTTTGCGTTCATCGCCAGCGCACCATGATACCAGCGTTGTTTTTCCCTCATCGCCTCATGACGATGTTTTCCGCCGGGCGCATCCAGGCGCCGCGATGGCCCATATAGAGAACAAAACGACAGCGCTGAATGCGCGGGTATCAACGCAGCTCACGGGAGCATGAAGAGAATTCATTAGCGATGAATATCGTTCGGAACGATAGTGTCATCACCTTTTCAATACTTGTCGGAGACAGGCTATGAGTGAAACAAAGAAAGTCGTTCGCGTCGAAAAATATAACGGCGTCACCACCGTTTTCCTGAACCGCCCGGAAAAACGAAATGCAATGAGCCCCGCCCTGCATGAGCAAATGGACCAGACGCTTCTTGAGCTGGAAGGAGATCCCGATACCAAAATCGTCATCATCCGCGGCGAGGGCGGCAACTTTTCCGCGGGGCAGGATTTGAAGGAATTCTTCCGGGGCCTGGAGGACAACCCCGCGGAAGCCAAGAGAATGCAAGAGATCGCAAACCGCTGGCGTTGGGAACGGCTGTACAACTACGATAAGCCTACCATCTCCATGGTCGAGGGCTACTGCGTTGGCGGCGCCTTCATGCAGTTGCTGGCCACTGATTTTGCGATCGCCGCGGACACCGCGCAGTTTTCCTTGTCCGAAGTCAACTGGGGCATCCTGCCAGGCGCCTTGGTGGCCAAAGTGGTGGTCGATAACGTCCTGTTCCGCCATGCGCTTTATTACTCATGCCTGGGCGATGCCTTTGATGGCAAGGAAGCCGCCCGGGTCGGTTTCATCAACTATTCGGTCCCGGCCGAAAAGCTCGAGGACGAAGTGGCGAAGCTGGCGGACAAGTTGATGAAAAAGAGTCCCGCCGTGCTGCGGGCGACCAAGCAGGCTGTCCGGCAGGTCCGCACTATGGACTTCAACCAGGCCTATGATTATCTGCACGCCAAGAACATGGCCATACGCGTCAACGATCCCGAAGAATCATATAGGACGGGCTTGTCCCAGTTCATCGATAAAAAGAGCTATAAGCCGGTCCAGGGGCCATTCACCCTCGGCACGCTATTGACCGATCAAACTGCAAAATAGGGCGCGGACATGAGAGAGGCCAGCAGCGATCCGTTCCTGCTAAAGGGGGCCCCATTGACGGGGGTCAGAGTGGTCGAGCTATCCACCATGATCACGGCGCCGCTTGCCGGCATGTTGCTGGCCGACATGGGCGCCGATGTCCTGAAAATCGAAAACCCCGATGGCGGCGACCCCTTCAGAAACTTCCGGGGTGGCGCGTACAGCCCCCATTTCTGCGCCTACAATCGCAACAAACGCAGCGTAACGCTGGACCTGCGCAGCGGGGAAGGCTGCGGCGCGCTGGCCGCGCTGCTTGCCGACAGCGACGTGCTTTTGGCAAATTTTCGGCCCGGCGTGCTCGACCGCCTGGGATTTTCCGACGAGCGGCTCGCCGGCATGAATCGCCGATTGATACGTTGCTATATCAGTGGCTTTGGACCTGACGGCCCTTACGCCGACAGGCCCGCCTACGATGCCGTAGCCCAGGCGCTGGGCGGGATGTCCAGCCTTTTTCTTGACGCTGATCAGCCGCAATTGGTGGGCCCCACCATAGCGGACAATGCCACGGGGCATTATGCCTGCGAGGGCATTCTCGCGGCCCTTTATGTACAGCAGCGGACAGGCCTGGGCCGCCGCATCGATGTCAATATGCTGGAATCCACCATCGCCTTCATGCCGGATCCTTTTGCCTATCTTACGCAAATGGGATTGATGTCGGACCCCATGCTGAGGCCGCGAACCTCGCAGTCTTACGTTTTCCGATGCCAGGATGGCAAGGCGCTGGTCATTCACTTATCGTCCCAGGCAAAGTTCTGGGACATGTTTGCCGACGTCGTGGATATGCCGTCCTTGCGTGACGACCCGGACCTCGCCAGCCGCGGCGGACGCATTCAGCACTATGAAAAAATCCGCGATCTTGCCGCCCCTGTATTTGCGGCCAAGACCCAGAAGGAATGGCTGGAGACCCTGTCCCGCGTGGACCTTCCCTTTGCTCCGGTCCATGACGTGGCCGAGGTGTTCGACGATCCGCAAGTCAATCATCTCGGCACATTCATGACGCTGGAGCATCCTATTGCGGGTTCCACGACGGCCATCCGGCATCCCGTCTGGTTCGACCGCGACCGCTCGCAACAGCCGAATAATCCGCCGCCGATTCTGGGCGAGCATACCGGCGATGTCCTGGAAGAGATCAGGGCAGCCCGGTCCAATGAAGTGGCCAGCCAGGAAAAATAGCTGGCCTCCGGTGTCGCGCCCTATCAGGGCCGCCCGCAAGCCTTGCCTTACCAGCTATAGTTGGCCGACAGGTTGATTGCCCGCCCATAGCCGTAATAGCACCAGGTGATGCTGTCGCAAGTGGCGATGTATTTCTTGTCGGTGAGGTTGTTCACGGTGAGCAGGAAGTTCCAGTCTCCGCGCGTGTAATGCGCCTGCGCGTCTATCAGTGTGTAGGCCTTGTTCCTCCACTCGTTGGCCGAGTCGCCGTAGCTCGCGCCGGTGTAGCGCACGCCGGCGCCCAGGCCGAGTCCGGGCGCGATATTGGCGGGAAAACGATAGTCCGCCCATACCGAAGCCTGGTGGCGCGGTTGTATGGGAATCTGCTTGTCCAGCGTGGCGGGATCGGTCGTTTCCTTGACCTTGGCCTGCGTGTAGGTATAGCTGCCGATCAGCGTGATGGCGGGCGTCACATGGGCGCGGGCCTCGAGCTCCACGCCCTGGGAACGGATTTTTCCCTGCTGGATCTGGTAGCCGAACACCGGCGCATTGACGTCGGTGACCAGGACGTTTTCCTGCTGCAGATCGAACACGGCCAGGCTGAACAGCGAATCGCTGTTGGCCGGCCGGTACTTGAAGCCAGCCTCGATCTGCTTGCCCGTGAGGGGAACGAAGGGCGAGCCGCCATAGGTCTGCCCCGCCGCGGGTTCGAACGAGGTCGCGTAGGACACATAGGGCGAGAAGCCCGATTTGAAGACGTAGTTCAGGCCCACCCGGCCCGACCATTTCTGGTCGCGCTGCCCGGTCGTCGCGCCGGCCAGCTTGTCGTCGGTATCGGTGTCCACCCAGTCGTGGCGCGCGGAAAGCGTGGCGACCCAGCCGTCGCCCCAGCGGATCTGGTCCTGCAGGTAGGCGCCGATCTGCTGCTGCGTCTGCAATGTGTGCTGGTTGTCGGGCGGGGCCTGGACCGGACTGCCGTAGACGGGATTGAAGGCGTCCAGCGTGGCAACGTCGAACCCCATGCCGACGGCATAGTCGTTGCGCGAACGTTTGTAGTCGACGCCGGCGAGCAGCGTATGTTCAAGGCTGCCGGTCGAAAGCTTGTACTCGGCCTGGTTGTCGATGGAGAACATGGTCGAGTCTTCGCGCGGCGTATAGATATAGCGGCTCAGCGTGCGCTGGCTGCCGGGCACGAAGCCCAGCAGGCCGACCGAAGGGTGGTCCACATCGGCCCAGTTCATGCGCGCGTTCTGGCGCAGCGTCAGCTTGTCATTGACGCGGTGGGCAAACAAATAGCCGATGGACTGCGTGTTTTTCTCATAGCGGTCGAAGCTGGGCTCGCCGCCATAGAAGCTGGGCTCGATCTTGCCGTTGGGGTTGGGCAGCAGGGTGCCTTCGGCCGGCAGGAAGCCGCCCCAGCCGCGTGAACGGGCGCGCTGTATCATGGCCAGCACCGTCAGGCTGGTGTCGGCGTTGGGCTTCCAGGTCAGCGATGGCGCCAGCATGTAGCGGCGGTCATAGCCATAGTCGCTTTCCGCCTTGCTGTCGCGCGCCAGGCCGACCACGCGATAGAGCAGTTTGCCGTCCTCGGTCAGAGGACCCGTGAAGTCGGCGGTAAGCTCCTTGCGGTCGTGGCTGCCATAGCTCAGCCCCAATTCATGGTAGGGATCTTCCTGGGGGCGCTTGCTCACGGCGTTGATGAAGCCGCTGGGCGGCAGGGCGCCATAGAGAACCGATGACGGGCCCTTGAGCACTTCGATGCGCTCCAGCGCATAGGGTTCGTAGCGGGTGTTGGCGGTCCATGAGCCGTTGGGCAGAGGCAGGCCGTCCAGGTATTTGGCGGGCGCGAAGCCCCGCACGCGTATCCAGTCGCCGCGCGCATCTTCGCCGTAGGCGGCGGCCACCACGCCGGACGTGTAGCGCAGCGATTCGTCGATACCGGTTGCGCCTTGCAACTGGATTTGCTCGCGCGTCACGACCGAAACCGATTGAGGCGTTTCGAGGATGTCGGTGTCGGTCTTGACGCCGGTCGAGGTGCGTTTGGCCACTGCGCCGTAGACGGGACTGGTGGCGGTCTGCTCGCTGCCGGTCACGGTGACTTGCGACAGCACCTGCACATCGCCGGCATCGGGGGCCGCCATGGGCGACACCACCACGGAGCCGCCATCGAGGCGCGCCGACAGGCCGCTGCCCGACAGCAGGCGATCCAGTGTTTCGCGCACTGTCAGCGTGCCGGC
>LNAP01001824.1_pt1 | contig 22057 bp, 19 predicted proteins | sample 602601 | NCBI WGS metagenome assembly LNAP01 (sample SAMN02440304, study PRJNA202911) | soil metagenome | biome: Subtropical and temperate rainforests or woodlands; isolation source: soil samples (1 kg each in a 20% v/v slurry with milli Q water) were... ...
CCCCGCCAACCACGCCGGATGCGCCGGCCATGCCGGGGCGGTCACCAGGTTGCCTTCGGTGTGCGCGGCGGTGACTTCGATTTCCATGAAGGTACCTCCGCTCAGACGCACTTCAGGCGCACAGGCCGGATAGGCGCTGCATTCGCGGCCTTTGAGAATGCCGGCCGCGGCCAGAATCTGCGCGCCGTGGCACACCGCTGCGATAGGTTTTTGCGCTTTGTCGAACGCCCGCACCCATTCCAGAACAGTGTCGTTCAGACGCAGGTATTCCGGTGCCCGACCGCCGGGAACCAACAACGCGTCGTAGTCTTCGAGCGTGACTTTGTCGAAGTCGTGATTCAACGCAAAATGGTGCCCCGGTTTCTCGCTGTAAGTCTGATCGCCCTCAAAGTCATGGATCGCCGTGCGCACCGTCTGCCCGGAACGTTTGCCGGGGCAGACCGCATGCACGACATGCCCGACCATTTGCAGGGCCTGGAATGGCACCATCACTTCGTAGTCTTCGACGTAATCGCCGACGAGCATCAGGATTTTTTTGGCAGCCATCATCGTTCTCCTCTTGGGTAATAAAGCCAGTATCGGCCGAAGTACAAAGGGCTAGGTAACAGCCTAGTACTACAAGAGCAGAAGTCGATGATCGCTGGCGTCAACGGCCTACCTCAGTTACGCCTGTCCAGCGCATTGACCACCAACCGATCCACCCAACCCCAGATGCGCTGCTTGATCCGACTCCACAACGGACGACTTTTCCAGGCATCGAGGGTAATTTGCGTACTCACCGCAAAGTCCTTTTCGAAACTGGCGACTACATCGTCGGTCAGCCCGGAATCCAGCGCTTCAAGGTTGGCTTCAAGGTTGAAACGCAGGTTCCAGTGATCGAAGTTGCAGGAACCGATGCTGACCCAATCGTCAATCAGGACCATTTTCAGGTGCAGAAAGCACGGCTGGTACTCGAAGATTTTCACCCCGGCACGCAGCAGACGCGGGTAATAGCGATGACCGGCGTAGCGCACCGACGGGTGATCAGTGCGCGGGCCGGTGAGCAGCAGGCGCACATCGATGCCGCGCTCGGCTGCCTTGCGCAGCGAACGCCGGACTTTCCAGGTCGGCAGGAAGTACGGCGTGGCCAGCCAGATGCGTTTGTGGCCGCTGTTCAGCGCGCGAACCAGGGATTGCAGAATGTCCCGATGCTGACGGGCATCGGCATAGGCCACACGGCCCAGCCCTTCTCCTGAAACCGGCACTTTGGGCAGACGCGGCAGGCCGAAGTTGCGTTCCGGACGCCAGGCCGTGCGGCGTGGGTTGGCGTGGAACTGGCGGTCGAACAGCGCTTGCCAGTCGATGACCAGCGGCCCGGAAATCTCCACCATCACTTCGTGCCAGTCGCTGACGTCCTTGCCCGGGTCCCAGAATTCATCGGTCACGCCGGTTCCGCCGACCACCGCCAGTTCCTTGTCGACCAACAACAGTTTGCGATGGTCGCGATAGAAGTTGCGCACCCCGCGTCGCCAATGGATGCGGTTATATAAGCGCAGGATGACGCCAGCATCGGTAAGCCGCTTGCGCAAGCTCAAGGTGAAAGCCTGGGCGCCAAAGTCATCGAACAGGCAGCGCACGATAACGCCGCGCTTGGCCGCATCGACCAATGCGCGGACCACGGCTTCGGCACAGGCGCCAGCCTCCACAAGGTAGAGCTCCAGCTCCACTTGCTGCTGCGCGCCGTCGATGGCGGCGATCATGCGTGGAAAGAACGCCGGACCGTCGATCAGCAATTTGAATTGGTTGTCCTTGCGCCAAGGAAAGATCGCCCCGGCCATCAGCGAGCCGTGAAAATCAGAACTGCGCCAACGGGGACCGAAAGGCTGATGGCGGATAATCCAGCCACGCTGCGCAAGGTCTTGAGGCCTGGCACCAGATCGAAGTCCTGGGCGTGCATCACCAGCGGCTCAAGGGTCACGACTTGAAAGCGGCGTTGATCAAGGCGCGTGGCAAGCAGCTCGGCGTTGTAACTGTGGGTTTTGCCATGCAACTGAACGGTCAGCGGCAAGCGCAATTCCAGCTGCGCGCCCGGAGCCAGATCGTTGATCGGCTGCAGATTCAACTTCGCGTTGATACGCGCGGCAGGGAATTTGTCGACTTCAAACAGCGCGTCGCGAATACGCTCATCGCGCAGGGCAATGCCGGTACTCACCGATTCCAGCTCGACTTCCAGCTCGGCCACACCTTTGGGATCGACTTTGCCGTGCAGCGTGAGGAAGCGATGCACTTCAGCAGTGTCGGCATTTTTTGTGGACGTGAACGACAAGCGCGACGACTCGTTATCCAGATACCAGTTCGCCTGAGCGGGAAGCGCGAGCACGGCCAAAAAGGCCAGCAGCAGGCGGGTGGTGGTGTGCATGCAGACTCCAGATGCGCATTGAGGGAGCAACCTTACCGCCTGTCTGACAGCTGGCAAACCGCTATGTTCGCTGCACGGCTGATCAAGGCGTCGGTGGCAACAGCCGACAGCCCTGCCGCTCCCCCTGCCAGGTGGCGACACTACTGCGGCCGAGGCCGCTGGCGGTCACTCGTTTGTTGGCCGCGTCGTCAGTCAAGGTACTGGGAACGTACTGTCTGACGTAGACGCGGCAATAGTCGGCGGAATTAAGCACGACGTAGCGACAGGAGCAATACTCTTTGGCGGTGTAGGCGCTGATGATGCCGGGGAATGCATGCAGGGCGACGCGGTTTTGCCAGACCAGCATGGCCACGGCGAACAGGATCAACAGCAGCAGGCTGCTGAAGGGTCGGCGGCGGATGAAATGGCGGCGCGTCATCATTGGCCTTCCTTTTTGCCGAAGGCGGCCAGGACGAGCTTGAGCAGTTGATCGTGGTCATAACTGCCGTCGCGATCATCGGCGTAACGGACGATGACTAACCCGGCGCTGGGAATCACATACAACGCCTGTCCCCAATGCCCCAAGGCCGCAAAGGTGTCAGGCGGCGCGTCCGGCCATGGCCCGTTCGCGCCGTCCAATGTGCGATTAAGCCACCATTGCCCGCCGGGGATTTCGGCGCCGGGATTTACGTTCAGTCCGGCAAATGGCGTCAGCACGAACTTCACCCAGGCCTCGGGCAGCAATTGTCGATCATGCCAGCGACCTTTGCGCTGCATCAGCAAGCCGATGCGCGCCAGGTCACGGGCGGTCATGTAGGCGTAGGACGAGCCCACGAAAGTGCCAACGCCATCGGTTTCCCAGACAGCACTGCGAATGCCCAGCGGTTCGAACAGCGCCGTCCATGGATAATCAGCGTACGCCTGCGCGCCGACCATGCCTTTCAGGGCGGCGGACAACAGGTTGCTGTCGCCGCTGGAATACAAAAACGAAATGCCCGGCATTTGCCCACGCTGATGCTCGGCAGTAAAGCGCGCCATATCGCTGCGGCCACGGGTATAGAGCATGGCGACCACCGAAGAATTGAGCGGCGCGTATTCATAATCTTCTTGCCAATCCAGCCCGGAAGCCCAATGCAGCAGGTCGCGCAGCTTGATGTCGGAATGGGCGGTCATGGGCGGATAAAACTTCGCCACTGGATCATTCAGCTCAAAGCGGCCCTCGCCGAACGCCACGCCCAAAACAGTTGCCATCACGCTTTTGCTGATCGACCAGGTCAGGTGCGGCGTGGCGGCCGTGGTCTCGCCTGCGTAACGCTCATAGACCACCTGGCCGTCACGGACAACCAGCAAGGCGTCAGTGCGGACCCCTTTGCGCTCGGCCTCGTCCCGGGCCGGGAACGCATAGTTTTCCAGGGTTGCAAGCGCGGCAGTCCCAGGCGCGGGGCTGACTGACCAATGCTCGGCTGGCCAGTTTTCGGCGTTGGCTGAAACCGCATGGTTGCTGGCAAACAGCAACATGAATAAACAGAGAAGCCGACGCGGCATGGGACCGACCTTTTGCAGAGTCCGGCAACTCTAGCAGCGGTTCATGACAGAACGCGGGGACGGCGATAGGTCTGGCGTTCCGGCCCCGTCACACAACCATCACCAAAGCGTCATGGTCATGACACGGCGTCTGCCTAGCCTGCATAAGTACAGCAAAGCGCTTGGCCATTTCAGCCCATCGCCCGCACTTGCAGGGCTGGCTCACGGAGACTTCGCATGACCCAGATCGCTCGTATTCGCGACACCGCTAACGACCGCCGCCTTCAGGCCGAACGCCTGATCGGCAGCAAAGCCTTGCAGGAAGCACAGGCCCTGCGTTTCAGTGTGTTCAGCGGCGAATTCAACGCCAAACTCAAAGGCGCGGAATTGGGCCTGGATATGGACGACTACGACGTGCATTGCTCGCACATCGGTGTTCGTGACTTGAGCACCGGCAAGCTGGTAGCCACCACTCGCCTGCTCGATCATAAAGCGGCCAATACCCTGGGCCGTTTCTATAGCGAAGAAGAATTCAGCCTGCACGGCCTGAGTCATCTGCAAGGCCCGATTCTGGAACTGGGCCGCACCTGCGTCGACCCTGCCTACCGCAACGGCGGTACCATCGCGGTGCTGTGGAGCGAACTGGCCGAGATTCTCAACGAAGGCGGTTACAGCTACCTGATGGGTTGCGCGAGCATCCCGATGCAGGACGGCGGCATTCAGGCCCACGCCATCATGCAGCGCCTGCGCGAACGTTACCTGTGTACTGAAAACCTGCGCGCCGAGCCAAAAAATCCGCTGCCTTCCCTGGATCTGCCGAGCAACGTGATCTGCGAAATGCCGCCGCTGCTCAAGGCCTACATGCGTCTGGGTGCAAAAATCTGCGGCGAGCCGTGCTGGGACGAAGATTTCCAGGTGGCCGACGTATTCATCCTGCTCAAGCGCGACGAGCTATGCCCGCGCTACGCCCGTCACTTCAAGGCAGCAGTCTAATGAGCCGCACGCGCGGATACGCGCGAGTGGCCAGAGTCTTGCTGGTGATTGCCCTGGGTCTGACGATTGCTGGCGCGTTTTCCTTGATGGAGCGCTTGCGGATCGGCAACTCCATGGCCCGCCGTCAACGCTGGAGCCGCTGGTTCATGGCGCGCCTGACCAATGCCCTGCCGTTTCGCGTCACCGTGAGCGGCGAGCTGCCACGTCAGCCGATGTTGTGGGTCAGCAATCACGTGTCATGGACCGACATTCCGCTGCTCGGCATGCTCGCCCCGCTGTCCTTTCTGTCCAAGGCCGAAGTGCGCACCTGGCCGGTGGCTGGCTGGCTGGCGCTGAAAGCCGGCACGCTGTTCATTCGCCGGGGTTCGGGTGATAGCCGTCTGATCCAGCGGCAGATGAGCAATCACCTGCAAACGAACAATGCACTGATGATCTTCCCGGAAGGCACCACCACCGACGGCCGCAGCCTGCGTACCTTTCATGGTCGCCTGATGTCCAGCGCCATCGATACGGGCGTGCCGTTGCAACCGGTGGCGATTCACTATTCGCGCAATGGCAAACCCGACCCTATCGCGCCGTTCATTGGCGATGACGATCTGCTTTCCCACCTGCGCCGCCTGTTCGCCAACGAACAAGGTGACGTGCATATCCAGTTGCTCCAGCCCATCGCGACGCTTGGCCAGGAACGTGCTGCGCTGGCGTTTCAAGCGCAGCAGGCCGTTCAAGTCGCGTTATTCGGCGAAATAGCTCAACCGAGCGAAATGTCCCGTCCGGCCAGAGCGGCCTGAGAAAAATTCTGCAGCACTGGATAAAACTCAGCGAAATCGGCACTCAACGGTTGGTACAGCGCCTGCAGTTCCTGCATGGCGCCCGCCAGCCCTTGGGGTCGTGACAAACGCCGGGAAATCCCCGCCAGCACTTGCTCCACCACCGCAAAATCCCGATATGAACTCAACCAGTCCTGAGCAGCCATGCGCGGCGCAATCAGCGCCAGGCTGCCGGGTAAATCCGGTTCGGCAGCCAGCACGCCATACACCTTGCGGGTGAATGTCTCCAGCGGCATATCGGCGTAGAGCAGCCAGTCCCGGGCCAGGCAATGGTCGAAAAACACGTCGAGGATGATCCCCGCATAACGCCGTCGTCCGGCGGGAAAACGCGCAATCGCGTCTTTGACCAGCGGATGGCTGTCGGTGAAGGCATCAATGCTGCGATGCAACTGGATGGCCTCGGCCAGCTCGTCCGAAAAGCGCCCAGCCAAAGGCCCTTTGACGAAGTCGCCATACAGGCTGCCGAGCAATTGTGGCGGGCGTTGACCGCCAAGGTGCAGATGCGCGAGGTAATTCATGCCGTCAGCGTACGCCCGGAAGCGCCCGGCAGGCAAATATCGTTATAACCCGATATAGCGTTTTACCCACTCCTCAGCAGAAAATCATATTTGTATATCGCGAAATACCAATATAAAGTTCGCTCCATCGCGATATAGCGCTATACCCATATTGAGAACGAAATGCCTATCGACCTCGACGAAATAATAAAAGCCCTGGCTCACCCTGTTCGCCGTGAAATCCTGGTGTGGCTCAAAGACCCCCTCACCTGCTTTCCCGATCAGGAGCACTCCACGGAAAACGGTGTCTGCGCCGGTCAGATCGACCAACGCGCAGGCCTTTCGCAGTCCACGATTTCTGCCCACTTGGCGACGCTGCAACGCGCCGGCCTGATCAGCAGCAAGAAGGTTGGCCAATGGCACTTCTTCAGACGCAACGAAGAGGTCATCCAGGCCTTCATCGACGCGCTGCTGCTGGAACTGAAAAAGCCGTCCTGACCCGCCCCAACACTTTTCAATCAGGAGACGCCTCGTGCCTCTTTCACTGTTAATTCTGGCCTTGAGCGCCTTTGCCATCGGCACCACCGAGTTCGTCATCATGGGCTTGCTGCCTGATGTGGCGAGTGATCTGGGCGTTTCGATCCCCGGTGCCGGCTGGCTGGTGACCGGTTATGCGCTGGGCGTGGCCATCGGTGCGCCGTTCATGGCCATGGCCACCGCCAAGCTGCCGCGCAAGGCTGCACTGGTCACGCTGATGGGCATCTTCATCATCGGCAACCTGCTCTGCGCAATTGCCAGCGACTACAACGTGCTGATGTTTGCCCGGGTAATCACGGCCTTGTGCCACGGTGCATTCTTCGGTATCGGTTCGGTGGTGGCTGCAGGGCTGGTTCCAGCCAATCGTCGCGCCTCCGCTGTGGCACTGATGTTCACCGGTTTGACCCTGGCCAACGTGCTCGGCGTTCCGCTGGGTACGGCATTGGGCCAATACGCAGGCTGGCGCTCGACCTTCTGGGCCGTGACGGTCATCGGTGTGATCGCGCTGATCGGCCTGATCCGTTACTTGCCGACCAAACGCGACGAGGAAAAACTCGACATGCGCGCCGAGCTTGGCGCCCTGAAAGGCGCTGGCATCTGGCTGTCGCTGAGCATGACGGCGCTGTTCTCCGCCTCGATGTTCACCCTGTTCACCTACATCGCGCCGCTGCTGGGCGAAGTCACCGGCATCTCGCCCAAAGGCGTGACCTGGACCCTGCTGCTGATCGGCCTGGGTTTGACCGTCGGCAATGTCATCGGCGGCAAGCTGGCTGACAAGCGTCTGGCCGCGACACTGATCGGCGTGTTCATCGCCATGGCCGTGATCTCCACCGTACTGAGCTGGACCAGCGTGGAGGTGATCCCTACCGAAATCACCCTGTTCCTCTGGGCCACCGCCGCATTCGCCGCGGTGCCCGCCCTGCAGATCAACGTGGTGACTTACGGCAAGGCGGCACCGAATCTGGTCTCGACCCTGAACATCGGCGCCTTCAACGTCGGCAACGCCCTGGGTGCGTGGATCGGCGGCAGCGTCATCGCCCACGGCCTTGGCCTGACCAGCGTGCCACTGGCCGCCGCTTTGCTGGCCGTGCTCGCGCTGATCATCACCCTGATTACTTTCCGCCAGACCGCTAATCCCGATCTGGCTCCTGCTACGAACTAATCATTTGATCATTCAAGAGATTTGAACCATGACGACTATCTTTGACCCGATCACCCTGGGCGAACTGCAACTGTCCAACCGCATCATCATGGCGCCGCTGACTCGCTGCCGCGCCGACGAAGGCCGCGTGCCCAACGCGATGATGGCCGAATATTACGTCCAGCGCGCCTCGGCGGGCCTGATCATCAGCGAAGCGACGTCGGTCACGCCGATGGGCGTCGGTTATCCGGACACTCCGGGCATCTGGTCCAACGATCAGGTTCGCGGCTGGAGCAACATCACCAAAGCCGTGCACGGCGCTGGCGGCAAGATCGTACTGCAACTGTGGCACGTCGGGCGGATTTCCCATCCGTCGTACCTCAACGATGAAGCGCCGGTCGCGCCAAGCGCTGTGAAGCCTGAAGGCCACGTCAGCCTGGTTCGCCCATTGGCGGATTACGTGACCCCGCGCGCCCTTGAACTGGCAGAAATCGCCGACGTCGTAGACGCCTACCGCGTCGGTGCGGAAAACGCCAAGGCCGCCGGTTTTGACGGCGTGGAAATCCACGGCGCCAACGGCTACCTGCTCGACCAGTTCCTGCAGACCAGCACCAACCAGCGTACCGACCAATATGGCGGCTCCGTTGAAAACCGTGCGCGGCTGATGATTGAAGTGGTCGATGCGGCCATTGAAATCTGGGGCGCCGGTCGTGTCGGCCTGCACCTTTCGCCGCGTGCCGATCTGCATGACATGGGCGACGACAACCTGAGTGAAACCTTCAGCTACGTGGCAACCGAGATGGGCAAGCGCGGCATCGCGTTTATCTGTGCCCGGGAACGCGAAGCGGGCGACAGCATTGGTCCACAGCTGAAAAAAGCCTTCGGCGGCGCGTACATCGCCAACGAAAAATTCACCAAGGAAACCGCCAACGCCTGGCTCGCCAACGGCTCGGCCGACGCTGTCGCCTTTGGCGTACCATTCATCGCCAACCCGGACTTGCCGGCGCGTCTGCAGCTGGATGCTGAGCTGAACGCGCCGCACCCGGAAACCTTCTACGCTAAAGGGCCAGTGGGCTATATCGACTATCCGGCGCTGTAATTGCTGTTGATCCTGTCGTGAACTAAAAAACCGGGCTTGATTAGCCCGGTTTTTTTATGAACAGCTCAAGTAGCGTCTATTTATTTTTCAGAGCGCATACCGATGTAGTTGCCGTCCTTGTCGGCCAGCGTCCCGTCCTCATATTCAAAGCTGCCATCCACGTGGCACATGACTTTCTTCGCGGCAATATACTTCCTGCCATCGGGATAGGTGATATCGCCGTTAGCTTCTTCCTTCGAACCATCTGCATGAATAACCGTCTTGTTATCCACATTAACTTCCTGACCTTCACGCAAAGTGACGGTCCCTGCCTCATGATCGACAACGGCACCGTCTGCCAGCTGAGTCGTTCTTCCGCCATTGGCCAGATCCCGAATTGAAACCGCTGCCGAAAGGGCACCGGAGGCAATGTTTATCAGTGATTCAAAACTCTCCAGCTTGCTGCGACGAGCTGGTTTTTCCGGTAACGAGACTGGGGGAAGCGAGCTGGCATTTGCCGGTCGCGCTGGTTTGGGCGGCACTGGCACTGGCTTCGAAGGGATTGGCTTCGAAGGGATTGGCTTCGCGGGTTTGGGCGGGACGACCACGGGCTTTACCGGTTTGGCCGGCGGGGTTGGCTTGGTGGGCACCGGTTTAGCCTTGGGTGGCTTCGGCTTGGGCGGTTTGGTGCCGGTTACAACAGAGTTCTTCGGTGCGGGTGCTTTCAGATTCAAAGCTGGACTCTTCGAGCCTGTACCTGCAGAGGCATCGATTTCGTCGGGGTACCTGATTTTTTCTTCAAAAGTATTCACGATTTAATTTCCTTTCATCCATGAAAGTGACTCGGGTGAGCCGTTAATAACAGGTCAACGAATGGCAGTAGCCGATCCATCGTTAGTGCCTGGAACACAGATTACAAAGATGACCGTTACGCAGCGCGATATTTAGTTATTCACGGCGGAAAAAAGCAGAAGTCGTAAGCCGGTAGGAGGGGACTCGTCCCCGAAAGCGTCAGCTCAGGCGATGCCGAATGTTCGGATTAACTCATCGCGCAAGACGCAGCAATCGGGGACAAGTCCCCTCCTACCGGATCTGCATGCATCCACATACGGATCTGCACGCTTCCACATATCGGTAGGACCGGACTTGTCCGGGAAGGCGTCGGCCCAGACGATGCAGTCCGGCAGAAAGATTAAGTTGGGCTAGCGGGCCTATTCGGGGACAAGTCCCCTCCTACCGATTTGCACCGATTCGGTAGGACCGGACTTGTCCGGGAAGACGTCGGCCCAGACGATGCAGTCCGGCAGAAAGATTAAGTGGGCCAACCCGGTATCTGTTAAACAATCACCTGCGAGCATTCAATTGCTGCGACAGGGTTTGAATCTGCGCGGTCAGGGTATTGATGTTGCGGGTGACTTGCGCGCGGAAGCTGTCGAATTCAGCAGTATTACCACCTGCCGACGGAGCCGGACGATTTTCCTGTTCGCTCTTGAGGACGATCAGATCCTGTTCCAGGCGCTCGATAGCGGCTGCAGGATTGCCTTGTTTCTTCAACGCAGCCACATCGGCGTTCAGACTCTTGAGCTGAGCGTCGATTTTTTCCTGATCGCCCTGAGTGGCTTTGGAGTCCGGTATGGCGGCCTTGAGCGATGCCAATTCGGTGGTCACGGCTTTGAGTTGTTCTGCCAGCTGAGTATTGGCGCTTTGTTGCTGGGCGGTCTGTGCCGTCATCTGCTCCAGACGTTTTTCCAGCGCGGATTGCTGGCCCGTGACGCCTTCCTGCTGTTTGTCCTGATCGGCCAGCTGATCTTCAAGCAGTTTGATCCGCTGTTTGAGCGCAACGCCGTCGACCACGACAGACTCGGTGGCGACCACTTTGCCGGAGATATCCTGCAGGCGCCCCGCCGCTTCTTCGCTGATCCGCGCAAAGCTTTCCTGGGTCGCAACCAACTGCTGCTCCATCAGCGAGATCTGCTGAAAACTCCACCAGCCCAGCCCGCAAAAGGCGATGAACAGCGCGCCAACCAATGCCCACAACGGGCCAGTGCTCGGCGCCTTGACCTTGACCACCGGCGTATCGCGGGAATAGACAGTGGTACGTTTACGCGCGCCGTTGGTTGGCGCGAAGTCGTCGTCATCGTCCTTGGCGCTGAGATTCGGAACATCGTCGACGTCGTCGTAAGGATCGTTACGCATGAGGAACCCTGTGTGAATCCGCTTGTTAAGCCTGAAAGTCGGGGGAGTATAACCGTTGCAATTCGCAACTACGGCGCTCACATGTTTTGTTGCGCTTTCCACCAGTCGCAGAATTCGTCCAGCGCGGCCCAAAGGCTGACCTGCGGTTGATAGTCCAGATAATGCCGGGCCCGACTGATATCAAGGGTGAAATCCTTGCTCATGGCCTGCATTGCCACACGCGACAGCGTCGGTTCAGGTCGTCCGGGCCAAAGCAGGCATGCGCCCTCATTTATAGCAGCTGCGGCGTATGCCAGACCGTAGGAACGATAACGTGTTACCTGCGGCAATTGCATCCGGCGCATCACGTAATTCACCGCATCCCACACCGGCACCGGCGTCCCGTTGCTGATGTTGTAGGCCTTGCCCAAGGCCGAGCTGTCCGCCAGCAAGCTGCTGAGCATGGCCTGATTGAGGTTTTGCATGCTGGTGAAGTCGACGACATTCAACCCGTTGCCGATGATCGACAAGCGTTTTTTGCGCTGCATGTTCAGCAGCCTGGGGAAAATACTGTTATCGCCCGCGCCAGTCACGAATCGCGGCCGCAAGGCGATGACCTCCAGGCCGAATTCTTCTGCGCCGAAGACCTTTTGCTCAGCCAGGTACTTGGTCGCCGCGTAATGATTGTTAAAGCGCTTGGGCACCTGTTCTTCCTTGATACCCAAATGCGAGCGGCCATCGAAATAAATCGAAGGCGACGACAGATGCACCAGTCGGCGCACGCGCTGTTTCAAACAGGCTTCAACCACGTTTTCGGTGACCTGCACATTGCCCTGGACAAAATCCTGCTTGCGGCCCCAGACGCCCACCGCTCCGGCGCAATGCACCACTGCGTCGATATCCCGACACAGCTCGCGGACCAGGTCCGGGTCGATCAAATCGCCCTGGATAAATTCGGCGCCACGCCTTACCAGATGTTCAACACCTGCGGCGCGACGACCATTGACCCGTACGTCAAACCCTTGCTCCAGAGCGAAACGCGCAAAGCGCCCGCCGATGAAGCCGCTTGCGCCGGTGATCAGAATCTTCATTTACCGCTCCATCGAATTTCGTTTTACGTGTATGCCGCCACATTTCTCAACGCGGGACCAGGTAGTTTCACCAAGGCACCCACTGACGCTCAATCAGCCCCAAGCGGCACCAACCATTGCCCGGTCTGCTGCGCCAGATGCTCGGTCAATTGCGTCAACAGCTGGCCACCGTTGCGCCAGTGATGCCAGTACAACGGCACATCCACCGGCTTGTCAGGCACCAGTTCCACCAGCGAGCCGCGCTTGAGTTGCTCTTGAACCTGCAATTCAGGCACCAGCCCCCAGCCCATGCCCACCTCGGTCATGCGGATGAAGCCGTCGGACGAGGGGCATAAATGATGCTCGAACCCGCCCTCGACCCCAAGTGATGCCAGGTAACGATGCTGCAGAAAATCGTCAGGACCGAACACCAGTGCCGGCGCGCGGGCCAATCCGGCCGGCACGATACCAGCGGGGAAATGCCTGGCGATAAACGCCGGGCTGGCCAGTGCACGATAGCGCATGGCGCCCAGCACCTGACTACGCGCCCCGGCCACCGGGCGCTCGCTGCCGCAGATACACGCAGCCACTTCACCGGCACGCATGCGTTTGAGGCCCACGTCCTGATCCTCGACGACCAGATCCAGCAACAGGTGGTGCTCGGCACAAAAATCTCCCACCGCCGAGGCCCACCACGTCGCCAGACTGTCGGCATTGATCGCAATGCGCAATCGTTCTGGCATGCCTTCTTCGTCCAGCGCCGGAACCTGGCTTTGCAAATCCCGCTCGAGCAAACGCACCTGCTGGACGTGGTTGAGCAATCGCCGACCGATTTCTGTCGGACGTGGCGGCGTAGCCCGGATCAGCACCGGCTGACCAATGCGTGCCTCCAGCAATTTAATGCGTTGTGAAACTGCGGACTGCGACAGGCTCAACACCTGAGCGGCCCGCTCAAAACCCGCCTGCTCGATGACAGCCGCGAGCGCGGACAACAATTTATAGTCGAACATCAGTTTTCCTAATGAGCGATCAGGATTATTGGTTTTTCTTATACAGGGTCACCTCCCACAATCGCTACCTAAACCTGACCTCGGAGCGTGTTCCATGTGGCAAAGCTATTTGAATGGCTTGCTGGTCGCCGCCGGCTTGATTATGGCCATCGGCACCCAGAATGCATTTGTATTGGCGCAAAGCCTGCGCCGCGAACATCATTTGCCTGTGGCCATGCTGTGTATCGCCTGCGATGTATTGCTGGTTGCGGCGGGGGTTTTCGGGTTGGCCAATGTGCTGGCGCATAATCCGACCGTGCTGGCCGTCGCGCGCTGGGGCGGCGTGCTGTTTCTGCTTTGCTACGGCAGCCTGGCGTTACGACGCGCCTGTTCCCGGCAAAGCCTGCAACAAAACGAAGTGGTCGGCCTGCGCTCACGGCGAGCCGTGTTGTTGAGTGCGCTGGCGGTCACGTTGCTCAACCCCCATGTTTATCTCGACACGGTCCTGCTCATCGGTTCTCTCGGCGCACAGCAAAGTGTCCCTGGCGCATACGTTGTTGGTGCCGCGAGCGCTTCGCTGCTGTGGTTCAGCACGCTGGCGATCGGCGCTGCGTGGCTCGCGCCCTGGCTGGCCCGACCGGCGACCTGGCGAGTGCTGGATCTGCTGGTTGCCGTGATGATGTTCAGCGTCGCTGCACAGCTGATCCGGGCTGCGTGAGGCCTCGGTGATTTTATCGGGCGATCGATGCAAAGCCGCTGGAACCTCTATCCCACACAGTTGTTGCGTGGTTAAGGCACCGACCCGGTGCTATGATCCAGACCCTGCGCCGCAAAGAGTACAAACTCCCCGGCGTATGTTCTGTCTGGCCGCCCGTGATCGGCCTTGCGCTCACCGCAACTGACCTGATTAGGAGATAAACCATGGCTTTTGAATTGCCGCCGCTGCCCTACGCCAAAGATGCTCTGGTGCCGCACATTTCCGCAGAGACACTGGAATATCACCACGACAAGCATCACAACACCTATGTTGTGAACCTGAACAACCTGGTGCCTGGCACCGAGTTCGAAGGCAAGACCCTGGAAGAAATCATCAAGACGTCTTCAGGTGGCATCTTCAACAACGCCGCCCAGGTCTGGAACCACACCTTTTACTGGAACTGCCTGGCGCCTGACGCTGGCGGCGAACCTGCTGGCGCACTGGCTGACGCAATCAATGCTGCGTTCGGTTCGTTCGACAAGTTCAAGGAAGAGTTCAGCAAAACGTCCATCGGCACCTTCGGTTCCGGTTGGGGCTGGCTGGTCAAGAAAGCTGACGGTTCCCTGGCTCTGGCCAGCACCATCGGCGCCGGCAACCCACTGACCAGCGGCGACACTCCGCTGCTGACCTGCGACGTTTGGGAACACGCCTACTACATCGACTACCGCAACCTGCGTCCAAAATACGTAGAGGCGTTCTGGAACCTGGTCAACTGGAATTTCGTAGCTGAACAGTTCGAAAACGGGCCGTTTAAAGCCTGATTTCAGCTCCAGATGGAAAAACCCGGCATTGCCGGGTTTTTTTTCGCCTGTAACACATAGTTATGTATTGTCAGAAAGCGATAGCGGACTAATATCATCTCCTCAGGTTTTCCAAGCTCCGCTCAAGTTTCAAAGGTTTTCGTCCGACACAGGGAATGGCCCGACATTGCCCGGCAAGTCGAGTCGCCGCATGGAAGCAGCAAGTGGCACCTCATCATCTGCGGATGATGCTCGCGTCAGGGCTCGTCGGCTGTGTTTTTGATGGTTAGGAAGGGTTCACGCTCCCGGCACGGATTAAGGAATGACCATTTGAAGCTGGAACTCAAAAACAGCCTGTCGGTAAAACTGCTGCGCGTGGTCCTGCTATCGGCGCTGATCGTGGGCGTCGTGCTCAGTTGTGCGCAGATCGTTTACGACGCATACAAGACCAGCCAGGCGGTTGCCAACGACGCCGAGCGTATCCTTGGCATGTTCCGCGACCCTTCTACCCAGGCGGTCTATAGCCTGGACCGGGAAATGGGCATGCAGGTCATCGAAGGTCTGTTTCAGGATGATGCCGTGCGCATGGCCTCTATTGGCCATCCAAACGAAACATTGCTGGCCGAGAGGGAACGCCCGCTCAAGACTTCCTCCACCCGCTGGCTGACCGACCTGATTCTCGGCCAGGAGCGCAGTTTTACCACCCAACTGGTAGGCCGAAGCCCGTATAGCGAGTATTACGGCGACCTGCGCATCACCCTGGATACCGCAACCTACGGCGACGGCTTCATCATCAACTCGGTGATCATCTTCATCTCGGGCGTCCTGCGCGCGCTGACCATGGGTCTGGTGCTGTATCTGGTTTATCACTGGCTGCTGACCAAGCCACTGTCGAAAATCATCGAGCACCTGATCAGCATCAACCCCGATCGCCCCAGTGAAAATCAGCTGCCTCTCCTTAAAGGGCACGAGAAAAACGAGCTGGGGGTCTGGGTTAACACTGCCAACCAATTGCTGGCCTCGATTGAGCGCAATACACACCTGCGTCACGAAGCCGAAAACAGCTTGCTGCGCATGGCTCAATACGACTTTCTCACCGGCCTGCCCAACCGCCAGCAATTGCAGCAACAACTGGACAAGATCCTGGTAGACGCAGGCCGTCTGCAGCGCCGGGTTGCGGTGATTTGTGTCGGTCTGGACGACTTCAAAGGCATCAACGAGCAATTCAGCTATCAGACCGGCGACCAATTGCTGTTGGCGCTGGCTGACCGATTGCGCAGCCACAGCGGCCGACTTGGGGCGTTGGCGCGGCTGGGTGGCGATCAGTTCGCCCTGGTCCAGGCCGATATCGAACAACCTTATGAAGCCGCTGAGCTGGCGCAGAATATTCTCGATGACCTCGAAGCGCCGTTTGCCTTGGGTGATCAGGAAATCCGCCTGCGCGCAACCATCGGCATCACGCTGTTCCCGGAAGATGGCGACAGCACCGAGAAGCTGCTGCAAAAAGCCGAACAGACCATGACCCTGGCCAAGTCGCGTTCACGCAATCGCTATCAGTTCTATATCGCCAGTGTCGACAGCGAAATGCGCCGTCGCCGGGAGCTGGAAAAAGACCTGCGTGAAGCCTTGCCCCGCGATCAGCTGTATCTGGTTTACCAACCGCAAATCAGCTACCGCGACCATCGTGTGGTCGGTGTCGAAGCATTGATCCGCTGGCAGCACCCGGAACACGGTCTGGTCCCGCCTGACCTGTTCATTCCGCTGGCCGAACAGAACGGGACGATCATCGCCATCGGCGAATGGGTGCTGGATCAAGCCTGTCGTCAATTGCGCGAATGGCATGATCAAGGTTTCATCGACCTGCGCATGGCGGTCAATCTGTCCACCGTGCAACTGCACCACTCAGAGTTGCCCCGCGTGGTCAACAATCTGCTGCAGATCTACCGTTTGCCGCCACGCAGTCTGGAGCTGGAAGTCACCGAAACCGGCCTGATGGAAGACATCAGCACCGCCGCCCAACACCTTCTGAGCCTGCGCCGCTCGGGGGCGTTGATCGCCATCGATGACTTCGGCACCGGTTATTCCTCCCTGAGTTATCTCAAAAGCCTGCCGCTGGACAAAATCAAGATCGACAAAAGCTTCGTGCAGGACCTTATCGAGGACGACGATGATGCGACCATTGTGCGCGCCATCATCCAGCTGGGTAAAAGCCTGGGCATGCAGGTCATCGCCGAGGGCGTGGAAACCGTCGCCCAGGAGGCGTACATCATTTCCGAAGGTTGCCACGAAGGTCAGGGCTATCTGTACAGCAAGCCGCTGCCCGCCCGCGAACTGCTGGCCTACCTGAAACAGTCGCAACGCAGCAATGTCGAGGTTTCGTAGCGCTCACTCAAAGGCAACGGATCTAAGCCAGCCGAAACTCTTTGTTACAGCTCTCGACGACCACATTTCCCGATCCGGGCAATTTGCCTTTACATCGAATGCAAATCTTTCGCATTATGTTGCAGCTTTTTTTGGGCGCCTGGCGCCTTGAACCCTCTAGACGCAGGATTTCGTCATGATTCGTATGCCTTTGGCAACCGCTAGTCTGCTGGCCATCGCTATCTCCCTCGCCGGTTGTGGCGAAGGCAAGGATAAAGCTGCCGCGCCAGCCCCTGCTGCTACTCCGGCAGCCCCCGCGCCAGCTGCGGCGCCCGCACCGGCTGCGGCCACCACTGCGCCTGCCGCTCCTGCACAATCTACTGACGCTGCGGCCAAAGCCGTGGTCGCCAACTACGCCAACATGGTTTATGCCGTGTTCAGCGATGCGGAATCCACCGCCAAGACCCTGCAAACCGCCGTCAACGACTTCCTCGCCACGCCGAATGACAAAACCCTCAAGGCTGCCCGTGACGCCTGGGTTGCAGCGCGCGTGCCTTACATGCAGAGCGAAGTCTTCCGCTTCGGCAACACCATCATCGACGACTGGGAAGGACAGGTTAACGCCTGGCCCCTGGACGAAGGCCTGATCGACTACGTCGCCAAGGATTACCAGCACGCGCTGGGCAACCCAGGCGCAACCGCCAACATCATCGCCAACACTGAGGTTCAAGTGGGCGAAGACAAGGTCGACGTCAAGAACATCACCGCTGAAAAACTCGCCAGCCTCAACGAGCTGGGTGGTTCCGAGGCCAACGTCGCCACCGGCTACCACGCCATCGAATTCCTGCTCTGGGGCCAGGATCTGCACGGCAACGGTCCAGGTGCCGGCGAGCGTCCTGCGTCCGACTACATCGAAGGCGCTGGCAGCACCGGCGGCCATAACGACCGTCGTCGCGCTTACCTCAAAGCCGTTACCGAACTGCTGGTCAGCGACCTGACGGAAATGTCCAACAACTGGAAAGCCGGGGTTGCCGACAACTATCGCGCCACCCTGGAAGCAGAATCCGGCGAAAGCGGCCTGCGCAAAATGCTGTTCGGCATGGGCAGCCTGTCCTTGGGCGAACTGGCCGGCGAGCGCATGAAAGTCGCACTGGAAGCCAACTCCAGCGAAGACGAGCATGACTGCTTCAGCGACAACACCCACAACTCGCATTTCTACAACGGCAAAGGCATCCGCAACGTTTACCTGGGCGAATACACCCGCGTAGACGGCACCAAAATCAGCGGCCCAAGCCTGTCGTCGCTGGTTGCGAAAGCCGACCCGGCCACCGACGCCACCCTGCGCGCCGACCTGGACGCCACTCAAGCGAAACTGCAAGCCATCGTTGATCACGCCAACAAAGGCGAGCATTTCGACCAACTGATCGCCGCCGGCAACACCGAAGGCAATCAGGTCGTACGCGACGCCATCGCTTCGCTGGTCAAACAGACCGGTGCCATCGAACAGGCTGCGGGCAAACTGGGCATCACCGACCTGAACCCGGACAACGCCGATCACGAGTTTTGATCTGCGCAGGCTGAGCGCTCTTGATTTGAGCGCTTGAGCGGTGACCTGAAATGCCAGTCGGCTTGCTGACTGGCATTTTTTTTGGATTGATTTTTCCTGTTATTTACCCTGGAGCAGCGATCCATCTGCAACTGTTGTAAGGCCTTTCCCAAAAGCACTTTGCCCTATTGAAGCAGCCAGCATCGCCCTTGAGTATTCGCCTTTTCCCCATGCCCCGTGCAAGGCGCCCCTCAATGACCGAGCTCCGATACGGCCCCACTGACCTGCCCTGGTCGCGAAACGGCTACCTGCTGCTCAACGCCGTACGAACCGGCAATCTCCTGCCCCGGCTGTACCAGTGGAATCCACGCATCCAGTGCCATCCGCTATTTATTGGCACACGTTTTAAAGAACTCCTGGACGTCTCGCCGGTGCTGGTCGTGCTTGAAGACTGCCATGACCCGGTGTTGCAGGCGTTCCTGGAGAACGCCGAGCACATCTGGGGGCTGCTGCTATTCAGCGCTGACCAACCGCAATCTATCGTCGATCACCTGCGCTGGCTGATCAGAGTCGATGAACCGGTCGGCAAACCTACGCTGCTCAATCTTTCCGATCCGCCGGTCGCCAATGCCCTGTTGGAGCTTTATCCGCAGCAAACCGACAATGCGTTGTTCGGCCCGGTCGAGCACGTCTACGCCGTCGACCCCTACGACCAGATCTGGCGCCACCATCAACGCCGGGGTGAACCGGCCATGGCGGCTCACCAGACTCTCTATCGCTTGAATGCCGCGCAGATCGACGCGCTGAATGAAGTCAACTTCCGCAACACGGTCCTCAAGCTTGAACGGCACATGCGCCGACACTTTCCGGACTTTCAGGCGCAGCTCAACGCGCATGAACGCTTCACCTACTTCCATGCGATGGCCAGCACCGCCTATGAACACGGGTTCCACAGCGAGAGCGACATCCTGCACTACGCCAACGTCATAGAGTTTCTCGACAGTCAGCCACCCGCCGCGCATTCCGACATCACCGCCCTGCTCTACACCTCCTCGCCGCTGACACCTTCGCAACGCGTGCAAAAGGCCAACCTGCTGGCGCTTGAGCGAGACAAGCAATTTTCAGGAGCTCGACCATGACCGACAAACGCTTGCCGGAAAAAGACCGCGCCTATTGGGAAGCCCGCAGCGGCAGCCACAAAGACGCCCGTGACAGCCTCGGTACTTGCCCGCTCATGGGCAAAAAAGTCCAGTTGCTGCCCGTACGTTACGGGCGCGTCGAGCGGCTGGTCAGCGATGTGGCTGCCACCCCTTACAAACACTTGCAGCGCCCTATCGGTTTGCGCCTGATTCGCGATGGCTACTTGTATGTCATCGACGAGGCCAACGGTTATCTGCACGAATACCGGCTGGAGAATGGCGTTCCGATAAAACTGCTCTGGCAAGGTGCCGAAGTCAGCCGGGATGTGCGCAATAACTCCACCGGCGAAGCAACGCTGGTTTTCCCCCGCAACAGCGTTTTACATGTGGCTTATTCGGAACTGCAATGGACCGCCGCCAAGTGCTCAAAAGTGATTGGCAGCAAGCCCGACCGCTTGTACTTCATGCAGCGCGTGGATCTGGCCGCGTCGGACTGCGAGAACGGCGGCAAGCATCTGCGAGTCGAAAACCAGATCAAGCAGTCCCTCGCTGAACTGGCCGAACAACCCGCCGAACACTGCCTGGCGCCCGACACCCACCCCGAAGAAAGTCAGGATTACGTCTGGGAACATCTACCGCTGTTTCGCGAAGCGCACATCGGCCAATTGAAGGATTCATTGAGCGCGCAGTACCAGTTCAATCACTTGTATCTGGTCCTGGAAGACAGCATCGGCATCATGCGTGATCTTGCTGAGGAACAGGACAAGGTCGTCGACTGGATCGAACATTGGACACAGCAACATAACAATGAGATGCGCTACGTCGTGGGCAGCTATATCGACACGCTGATGACCATTGGCGAGAAAAATGCCCCGAAGACGCCCGCCAATTCAGACTTCTTCAGCAAAACCACACCTGAACAACGCACCACCATTTACGACTACATCAACGCCCGAAATCAGTGGCGCTGGGAGAACAGCAAGGGTTTCGAGGTAACGCCCAATCAGGGCGGTTGGATGGCTGGAAAGCATGGCGGGGATCTGCGCCAGCGCCCGGAAACAATCATCGCCAAACGCGAGATGGACGCCAAACATGCGCAAATGGTCGATGACCTGGGCGAACCCCTGCATGCCGACCTCAAAGACGAAATCGATGCCCTGCAAGACAGCAGCAAAGGCACGCTTGAGGGCGTCGGACTCGGTTCGCGAGGGATCTTCGATCTGGTTCGCCATGAGGAAATGCAACGCTACCTGCAACGCGAGCGCCTGCACCTCAAACGCTGGACCGAACGTCTGGATGCGATCACCGAAGACCGACTTCATCTGTTCACCCAAGGCGAATTCCATCGCAGCGCCTGGTATTTCGACCCGCTGGATGCCACGCAGCAAAATCACGCACTGGCCATGGAACACAATTGCATCCGCGATCTGTGTCGTACCGATCAAGCGCTGGAGCAACTGGGCGATTACTTTCATGAGTACCCGTTTTACGTGCTGCCAGTGTTCTACGGACGGCTTGACCTGGAGTTCCTGCGCAAAAAATCCGGCGACCTGATCAAGCTGCTCAACGATACCCGTGGTTTCTCCAGCGACATGGCCGGTGCTCAGGCGCGGATCTCCGAGATCGAGCGCATCATGAGCAATCACTGGACCCGCAGCCTGCACCTGGAAGGCGAGGCCCATTCCCTGCATCAAGCGGTGAGCGCCACCTACATCCCGGCCATCGCCCTGCGCATGGAAGAATGGCTGGCAGAAATGCAGGCCAAACTCGACACCCCGGAGCTACGCCAGCACCTACAGAATTTCCAGCAATACACCAACCGAGCCCAACGCCTGGGCACACTGGTCGCCCTGCAACAGCAAGGCGCCACGCTGAGCATCGCCAGCGAAGCCGATGTACAGAAATTCAAGGACAACTTCATCCGCCTCAGCGCACTGCTCGAACGCGAAGAAAACCTCAAGACCGACCGCAAGCTCTACGACAAACTCGCCCGCAGTCGCATGCGCAGCGAAGACCAGCGCTATCAGGCAGCGGTCGAGAAACAGCGCATCAACGAAGAACTGCTGGAAACGCGAAACCAGCGCTCGGCGGTAGTGCGACGTCTGGAAGACGGAATCTCCCCCAACAGCAGATTTTTCACTGGCTACATCGGCGTGCGCTTGAACCTCACGCCGGACCAGTCGAGCGCGTTGTATGAGGAGACTCGTCGATTTCGGGCGGGGTTTTCAGGTGGTTATGACACTGACGGGGCGTGGAAGGCGGGGTTTAAGAGTGGATGGATTCCGTTGTTGGCGGTTGGGTTGCAG
>LNAP01002161.1_pt1 | contig 22056 bp, 21 predicted proteins | sample 602601 | NCBI WGS metagenome assembly LNAP01 (sample SAMN02440304, study PRJNA202911) | soil metagenome | biome: Subtropical and temperate rainforests or woodlands; isolation source: soil samples (1 kg each in a 20% v/v slurry with milli Q water) were... ...
TCGTGCGGTTCAGCACCCAGACAAGAGCGTTTGAAATCTCAAACGAATCCTAGGATCAAAGGGGGTAAAGGACAATAGCCTGTTCGAAAAAAAGAACGAAAACGACGCTTTTGCCTATTTTTTCTGATCAACGTAGCAACCGCGCGTTACAGCTTCAAAAAACACAGGCGATTCAGCAGCATGGACGCCTTCAACGCATATGAGTATCATGGCGCCCGCTGCACCAGTAGCTCAGCTGGATAGAGTACTGCCCTCCGAAGGCAGGGGTCGTGGGTTCGAATCCCGCCTGGTGCACCATATAGCAGTCTAGACTTGTCTCAGGCAGTCTACGAAACACCCCAAGAAGCCCGCCCCGTGCGGGCTTTCTTGTTTCTGGCTTTCCATCCCTGTCTACCCCTATAACTTCACGCCTTGTATGCCCACGTGTATGCTTTGAGATTCCTTGAACTGGAGGCATACACGCAGTGAAGCGTACTGAAATCAAACGCCGCCCTTTGGCAGACACTACCCTCGCAGGCCTAGAGCCAGAGAAGGCTACGTACCGGGAGCAAGATGGAAACGGCCTGTACTTTCGGGTCAAAGCCAATGGTCAGAAGTCGTGGGAGTTACGCTACAAAAAGCCAGACGGGAAATGGTCTTGGCTTGGACTAGGCGGATACCCCGAAATCAGTGGCTCACTTGCCAGACAGAAAGCCGCCCAGTTGCGAGATGACGCATCGACTGGCAAAAATCCTTTAGTCAGCAAGCAAGCTCGCAAAATTGCTGATCGCGCGGCTGCCAACAACACCTTCGAAGCATTAGGACGCGAATGGTTTGATGCTAGGCGCTCAAGCTGGGAAGCCGGTACATCCCGTCGAGTCCTTGGTGCTTTGGAACTGCATGTGTTTCCCGTTTTCGGCAAACGCGTCTACACAGAAATTCTGCCGCTTGAGTGGATGGAATTTCTACGCGGCATGGAGCAGAAAGGGATCATTGAACAGATGGGCAGAGTTCGCGCCTTCTGCAAAGAGATCTACGACTTGGCACGCGTGACAGGCCGAGCTATACACAACCCCCTTGAAGGCCTCAATAAATTCCTACAAACACGTAGCGCTGAAAACTATGCGCATGTGTCGATAGAAGAGTTGCCTGCATTACTTCGTGCCATCAATTCTTACCCTCACGCAAAGGATGTTCGTCTAGGGCTCCGTTTACTTGCTTTACTTGCGGCACGTCCGAGCGAGATTCGAGAAGCACGCTGGTCAGAGATCGACCTCAACAAAAAGCTGTGGACGATTCCAGCTGAGCGAATGAAGCGTCGTCGAGAGCATGTTGTGCCTCTATCTCGCCAGGCCATTGAAGCGATAACGGAGCTGCGCACGCTGACAGGGGCATACCCCCTTCTCTTCCCTGGGAGAAAGGATCGAACCATACCTCGTAGCAATACCGTCTTTCTGATGGCGCTGCGCAGGCTGGGATATGCGGGCCGGCAAACCGGTCATGGTTTCCGCCATATCGCGAGCACGATCCTTAATGAACAAGGCTTCGATGAAAACCACATTGAGGCTCAGCTTTCTCATGTGAAAGAGGGAATCGCAGGGGTATACAACAAGGCTGTGTACCTGCCGCAGCGTAACGTCATGATGCAATGGTATGCCGACCAACTTGATGAATTGGAGCAGGGCAACATTGTTCAGGGTCAATTTGGAAAGGCGGTATGAGCATGCAATCCAAGCCCCATGAAAAATTGGTGTTACGGGTGTAACGGGTGTTACAGGCACGACTAAAGCATTGAATTTATTGAATAATATTCGTGTAACACGCTGCGCAAACTATCCATTCCATCGGTGTTACGCGACGAAGAGGTGTTACACCCTAAATCCTTCTCACCTTCCTGCAGGCTGCTCCGTTACGTGCAATCCAGAGATTTCGCATCGCTGCTTTTGATCGCGGAGCAGGGGCCAGGGGACTACCGTTCGTCGGATTTTCACACCATTTCCGTTTTTTGGATTCCATTTTTTAACTGTATGGAAAACCAGTAGGACATGGTTGGACGCCCACAGTAAAAATCAAAACTTTGCTGCGAACGTTAACGACTTCCCACTCAAAAAAGCACTATAGAAGCATAACGCGCAAGAAAATCGAACTTCCAATAAATGCAAAAGCGTTTATATAGCTTGGGCCTGTAAGAACTACTACAGGAAACGCGCTATGACGCTCCTCAACGCTTCAGTTCACATCTGAACTGCTGACCACCGATCAAGTTGCCACTGCACTTGGCTTATCCAGCCGAACGCTTGCCGCTTGGCGAAGCTCACGCACCAACTCTCTCCCTTACCTAAAGACCGGATCTCGAGTGCGTTATCGCCCTCAAGATGTCGCTACCTGGCTCGAAAGTCGTGTGTGCTCAGCTACCACCAACATTGCGCGAGGGCATGCGTAATGGTTGAAACCAAGCAGAAATGCACCGTTACGGCACTCGCACCTTCAGTAACCCATGCCAATTCGATACGAGAAATTGTGTCGCCTACAACCTCGACAATGAGAGTTGGCGATGCAGAGTTAGGACGATTCGATCCCGCCGCCACACTCATCCGCATCCACCTGGTGATGGCAATCACAGGCATCGGTCGCGCTACCGTTTACAAACTCATGAGTCAGCCCGAAAGCGGGTTCCCGCAATCTGTAAAACTCACCGACAGCAATGCCCGTGGTGCTCCAGTTGCCTGGGTTTTGTCTGAAGTTTTGAGTTGGACCCGTGCACGTATCGCTGCTCGCGACGAGGCCGCAGCATGAGACGGCTCATCGTGCACAGAGCGGTACTGAAGCCGTTTTCAGTCCTTCGTGAGATCGGTCTATCGGCGACCTACATGCAACGCCTCGAGCGCTACCGGACCAAACATGAACGTCTTAACCGGGTCGTTGCAGTGCTGAATTGGCCTGATGGAACCTGGTGCGTTCTAGCGATGCATACCGAAAATTTCAGCGCCGTGATTGTCGACGAAGGCCAGCAAGTAGCTGCTTACGAAGATGCTCGCTCAATGATCGACGGTGACTTCCTGCCCCTGCTTTCCCTGTACTGGGAAGTTCATGCCTGAAATGAAAACGCCCCCGGGAGCGATCCGGGGGCGTTGAGGTAAATCTACATGCTCGAACAATTTATGCCGCATCGAAAAAATGCACAAGCATCCTGCGCGGTTGCGCTTTACAAAATGGGGCGTTACTCTTTCAGCGTCGTTGCAAATTCAGCGACCGACCTTGGCGGGTCGAATGATTTCAGGCGCAACAGCGCCATATACTCAATTGCAGGCGCTTTTTTTGTGCCCGCGATTATGCGTTATGGCGAGTTGCGCAGGAGCACCTTCGGGTGCGCCGGGTTCCTGAATCACCGGTCCGCCAATCTTGCGCAATTCGCCACCCATTCCTGCTTGGCGGCAGGCTGTGGTGGCTCCTCTGATTCGGGAGCTACATCAAATGATCACTATCGATCCGTCCAAAAAACGCGCCGCTGCCCATCGTGCAATGGCTCTCGCCGCTTTACACGCCAATTCCAGCCTCGCCACACGCCTCACCCGATACAACGCCCACATGGCCAAAGCCCGCGCTCTCGAAGCCGCAGGCGGTGTCCAATGAACCAAGCCCTGAGCTTCGCCCTGCCCGAAGATCTGCTGTGCGTCAGTAACGATGCCGAAGCCGGCATTCCGATTGACGCCATCACCTGCGCCATTGCCCGCGCCGATTCGGTGCTGACGTTGCTTGAAGATCACTTCGAAAGCGAAAGCGACAGACCGCGCTTGGCCAATCACATATTGGCGGCCGTTATTTGGGACGTGCGCGGCACCCTGGGCCTGATCAAAACGCTGACCCTGCATGGTGATGCGACGTCGACTCCTCGAGCTAAAGTAGGGGGTGTCCAATGAGCCTTCAGGCCAACGTCACTACCCAGGGCACGACCACGTTCGCTCAGTGCGGACAACCCCATCAGACGCTGTTTCGGCTCAGTGCCGGCGTCCCGGTGTCCGATGCGCTTGAGTACGCCTCCGACCTGCTGAGCTGCGCGAATCGCATGACGCTCCTGGCCACCCACAGCGACAACACTGAACAGTGCGCGATGGCCGCTCACTACCTCAGTGAAATGGGTAAAGCGGTGATTGATGATGTGGCCACCGCCCTCCTGCGAATGGAGGCTGGCCATGACCAATAAGGCGAAACGTCCTAGCTTCGCCGACGTGAAAGCGGCCTCTCTGAATGAGATCGACTGGGTACTTGCCCATTGGCTACCCAACGGTAAACGCGTCGATGGCGGCAAGGAATACACCGCTCCCAATCCAACCCGCACCGACAAGCGTGCCGGCTCTCTCAAGGTCAACTTGAGCAAAGGCACCTGGGCGGATTTTGCCACCGGCGACAAAGGCGGCGACCTGATCGATCTTGTGCGTTATCTCGACGGTGGTACCGACGTCGAAGCCTGCAACAAGCTGGCGGATCTGCTGCACGTAACCGGTGGGGCGGCTCCATCGAAGCCGAACACCAGCAAAAGCAAAACACCGGAATGGCTGGCCATTCAGCCGATCCCGGCTGAGGCCATGAACAGGTGCCCGGCCAAACATCGACAACACGGCGCACCGTCCAAGGTCTGGATGTATCGCGACACTCAAGGCCAACCGGTCATGGCGCTCTATCGCTTCGATTTGGGCCTGGATGAAGACGGTAAACCGTGCAAGGTGTTTGCACCATTGACTTGGTGCCAGCGTGCCGACAGTCAAACGCAGCAATGGCGCTGGCAGGGTCTGCCTGAGCCGCGTCCTCTGTTGCGCCTGGATGAACTGGCGCAACGAGCAGAGGCTCCGGTCATTCTGTGCGAAGGCGAAAAGGCTACCGACGCCGCGGCGGAGCTGCTGCCCAACTACGTGGCCACGTGCTGGCCGAACGGCTCGAACTCCTGGCACAAAGCTGACCTGGCACCGCTCAAAGGTCGGTCCGTGGTGTTGTGGCCAGACAACGACGCCAGTGGCAAAAACTGCATGGATGCCGTTGCCGAACACCTGCATCAGATCGGCGCCGCGTCGGTGCGCGTGATCGCCCTGGAGGTCCTCAAACGCAAGCCCACGCTCAAGAATGACCAACCGACCTTTACCAAGGGTGGTCAATGGGATGACGGCGACGACGCAGCCGATGCCCAAGCCAAAGGTTGGACGACGGCGCATTTCGCCGAGCTGGAACGCAGCGGCGAATTGTTTGGTGTCGAGCCGGAGCAAGTCCCGTCCGAACCACCCGAAGCCAAGGCCAAGCCGACGACCAAGCGCACCGCAAAACCCAAAAACGATCTGCTGCCCAGCGGCTTCCGCCTCACGTCAGAAGGCGTGTTTTATTCCGGTGACGATGGCGAAGCCCGCCCGGTGTGTTCGCCGCTGGAGATCCTGGCGCGCACCCGTGATGCGCACGGTCATAACTGGGGTTTGCTCGTCGAGTTCGACGATCCCGATGGTGCAAAAAAACGCTGGAACATCCCGGCGCGGACCATGACCGGCGACTTCGGCAAGGACGTGCTCGGCCCGCTGGTGGACATGGGCTTGCGTCTGGCCGGCAGTCGCTCCGGTCGCAATGCTCGCAACGACCTGCAGAGTTATCTCGGTGGCTTTGACAGCGCGCAACGCGCACGCTTGGTCACCCGTTTGGGTTGGCACGACAGCGCCTTCCTGCTGCCCGAACAGCAGGTCGGCTCGCACCCTGAACACCTGCACTTCTATGAGGCGGGCGTGCAGCTTCCACCCATCAGCGAAGCCGGCACCCTGGAGCAGTGGCAAGAGCAAATCGGCGCCTTGTGCATTGGCAACCACCGCTTGGCGTTTGTCGCCAGCGTAGCGTTTGCCGGTCCGCTGTTGCACCTGCTCGGCCATGAATCGGGCGGCTTTCACCTGTATGGCGATAGCTCGGGCGGCAAGACCACCCATCTGCAAGTGGCCGCTTCGATCTACGGCGGGCCGCGTCTGGTGCGTTCCTGGCGCTCGACGGATAACGCCTTGGAATCCATCGCCGCTGCGCACTCCGACGGGCTCCTGGTGCTGGATGAAATCGGCATGTGCGACCCGCGCATCATTGGCGAAACGGTGTACATGCTCGGCAACGGCACCGGCAAGGCTCGCGCCAATGATCGCGGACAAGCAGGCCGACAGGTGCAGGAGTGGCGCTTGCTGTTTCTCTCGACCGGCGAGAAGACCTTGGCCCAGCACATGGCCGAAGCGAACAAGGAGCTGAAGGCCGGTATGGAAGTGCGCATGCTTGCAGTGCCAGCGGATGCCAGCAAAGGGCTGGGCATGTTCGATGTACTGAATGGTTTTGATGACGCGGCGGCTCTCTCCGATGCACTTAAGGCACGGGTGGCGAAGTACTACGGCACACCGCTCACCGCCTTCCTGTCGGCCCTCTGTGAGCCCGGCAAGCGGCATGGTTGGTCAACGATTCTGCGCCACACCTTGGAAGGCTTTATCGCCAAGGCGCTACCCGCTTCGGCGAGCGGCCAAGCGTACCGTGCTGCGGCCCGTTTTGGATTAGCCGCAGCGGCCGGCGAACTGGCCACCGCGATGGGCATTACCGGCTGGCCGGACGGCACGGCCACCACCGCTGCTCGGGTGTGCCTCAGTGCCTGGCTGAATGAGCGCGGTGGTGCCGGCAACTTCGAGGGGGACGCAATCCTGGCGCGACTTCACCAAGTCATTGAACGCTTCGGTGAAAGTCGCTTCACCCGCTGGGAGTCGGCTGCCGCGAAGATCGATGAACACGGTCCCCGCACCATTGACCGGCTGGGCTTTCGTAAGACGCTGGAGCACGGCTTAGGCGACGCGTTACACACCACCAACACCTACTACGTGCTGCCTGAGGCGTGGCGATCCGAGGTGTTCAAAGGCATGAACATCAGCGCAGTGAACAAGGAACTATTACACCGTGGCGTGCTGGAGCCGGGAAGCGATGGAAAAGCGTACAGCTTGATCCGTTTGCCGGGTCTCGGCCCCCAGCGCTGCTACGTGGTGAAGACAGTTCCTGGAACAGATGAGAGCGAGGCTCGGGCGGCCTAATGGTCAGCCTACTGACTGAGGTAGAGCCGGCCCAAACCGGCCTCGCCAGCCACTCCGAACCCCAACCAAAAGACACAGGACACAGGACACAACACATGAACAGAATTGAACAACTTAAAGACGCACGCGCCACATTGGTCGTTGAAATGGAAGCCATCAAAGCAGAGCTGCCGCCTTTCGAGGCTGCCCTTCAAAGCGAGGAGGTCATCAATCAAGGCCGCGAGAGCGACGTCAGGCATGAAATCAGCAGTCGAAATGTAAGGATCGATTCGCTCGATCATCAGATTTTCAGGCTGGATCAGAAGTTGAACCGCTTGGAGACGCTGACCAAGCGAGAGAGCTTGATGGCGAGCCACATTGCCGACATGGCGAACTGGGCGGCGGATGAGATCGAGCTCAATGCGAAACGACAAAGCCTCAGCACTCGACTGGAGGAAGTTCGTCAGCAAGCCCAGGAAGAAATAGCCAGCGCGCGTCAGGCGGAGACCCTCGCGGCCACCGCTTACGCACAGGCTGTGGCATGGGGCGACGCAGAAGGCGAAAAAGCTGCCAGCAGCGACGCTCAGAAAGCGGCGAAAAACCTCACTACCGCTACCGAACAACACCGTCGTCAGCAACTGATCATCACCGCCTTAGAACAGGAGCTGGCCACCGTTGACCGGCACATCACCGAGGCTCAGGAGGAACACCAAAAGATAGAGAAGAAAGCCTTACACCTCGCACATGACGCTCTGGAGGAAAAGTGGAATGACGCTGCCCAAGCGCTGCTCGATGCAGGGGGTAAGCTTTATGCCGCCGCTCGACTGATCGGCCGGGACCCAATATCGCTACTAAAACTCGACATTCCTCAACAAGGTGAGAACTTTGGGAGTTGGAAGTGGGGTGAGCTAGTAGACCGTGGGAGCCAACATCGCATGCAAGACCTGCTCTCGATGTAACAGTCGATTTACCCTGAAACAGCCTGCACCCGCGGGCTGTTTAAATAATCTCATAAGATCAAAGCCACGAGCAATCCATTACAGAACGGTTCCTGTACGTCCAAAACTTTGAAATCGCAAAAGGAACATTTGATCGCATTGCTCAAAGCAATTGACATCGCGTCAATTTCAGAAGTACAAAAGTTCACTATTAATGCAATAAAAGTAGAAATAGACCACATAGAGCACAAGCTTAAAGTTAGAAACTAAATTAAAATAGAAGCAGAATCCAGCCTCCGTTACTACCTTATATAAAATCGATAGAACTGCATGCAGTACGGATTAAAATTTAAAGTTAAAAAGCCCCTAAACCTTTAGCAACCTACTGACTCCCATCAGTAGCCCTGCGCCCGCTTCCATCAGCAATCATCAGGCATTGTGTAGCTGCGTCCGCCCGATACACCAAGCAGCTTGCGGCCATAGACGGTCGCTCTAGTCGATTCTTAGTCAAGCCTGTAAAATTTTTATGTACCTACCATTGCAGGATCAACTGAGTGGATGAGCCCATTCGACCCATTGAGCCTTTTATCTATGGTAGAAATTCCTGTTGTTCATGATTCAAACGATCGACTTCTTCAGTTACTCTCCGACTTAGATAGCCTTCCATTACAACATGATCGACTACGCTATTAAACTCTGTCTCGCTTGACTTTAGGTCATCCAATGAAATTCTAAATTCCGGAATGAGAGGGGCAACAACCTCATATGTAATAGCAACTGGCTCGGGTAGATCATCACAGTAAATACTTATCTCAATTTTCGAATCTAGACTGGCCCTTAAAAAAAGACAAGTGGAAGAGCCAGCACTGGTATTCGCCTGTACATCACCAACATCCCAAGTAAAAACATATTCAGTAGCAGTATGACTTCTTTTTATAGAATAATGTTCAGCTATAGGATTTGCGTAACAATGCAATCCGCCATATCGATCAACTCTCTCAGAGGGAAGAGATGGAAAATCATCATTTGTATTGTCGGCATTTACACCTGAAACTTTGAGAATCACCATTTCGACACTTACATTCTTCGCAATCACACCAGAGTTGTTATCTAGCGAGAAACGTATCAGCTCGGCCCCTCCCCACACCTTCAAAAACTTCGCCCTGTCTTTAAAGTAATTACGATTTAATGAGTGACCATTCATTTCATTCAGCAAATGTGTAAGTGGCAGTCCAAAAATAGGTTTCACCTTTTCAATTGCCACTAGGTTATGCTCTGGAATATCAGCATCCCTTGGCACCGCGCATATAACCCCTCTCATAACTATTCTATCTTCAGAAAAAACTTTTCGATCAGCATCCGCAACATGCAACGTAAGTTCGGGGTATTTGGGAGCACTTTGTAACTTAAGCGTAACCAAATCCTGGCCCACGGTCATCGCAAAGTGATATATGACGCCGAAGATCACCAGTGTCAAACCAAACCACTGGCTAGTCTCTTGTTCTAGAAGGGCTCTTAATACATCAGATCGGCCGAAAAAGCGCTCATAAATGGAAACGATAATCGCCTGAACAAAATTGGCTTGCGACAACAAAAGTGCAATACCTGCAGCAATTACCGAGCGTGCAATTATATTATAAGCCTTTGGCCTAATCATGTTAAGGAAGCGATCTAAGTAACCCAGCCACTTTTCCACACAAAACTCCTTTTAAAGTTTTAGAAACCACTAAACCTATATTTTATACACTACCTTCTTAGAAGTGATACTCCTGCACTAAAACAGACACGAGCTATCGGGAAAAACAACAGAACCACGAACAATACGAATCCAAAAACCATCTATAAAACCACTACCGAATGCGAACCTTTAATGCCCAACCGGCTTGTAAAGCACACCCAATAAAAAGGCCGTTAACCTTGCTAAAGGATTAACGACCTATTTTCAAAAAAACATTAACAAGCAGCAAAACATTCTTTAGCGAGAAGCTCGACTTTTTGTTGTCGACGCTGATTCTTGCTTTTCATTAGCTTCACGTCCAATAAAACTATCTGAATGTTCCAGCCTTAATCCAGATCTAATCGAGTCTGGCCATTCCCGCATAGCTTTCTGAGCTTTTATGACTTGCTGTGCCAAGGCGCTTGACTTTTTCATATTCCTGTCTCCGCTTTAATCTATTGATAGTTTAACACCAAGCTTTGCCAACAGGGTCGGAATTTCTCTACCGACTATCAGCTGCTCAAGCTGAAGGTAAGTATCAAGAAACCGAACAATCCGGGGCTGATCTCCCATTTCGCGCCAATCTACTGCGCGTCCCTGGTCGTCTTTGCGCGGTTCACTCGGCTCAAAAATTTCCTGATATTGGCGCGGGGCAATACCCTGAAACGGCTCAAAATTAACTTGAGTCTTGGAAGGTGTCGGCGCGTCAATACTGATAGAGTCCTGATGTAGTTGCTTAGCCTTGCTTTTTGGGTAAGGTTCTATATAAACCACACGCTTGATGCCACTGGCTACAATATGACGCGCGCACATATGGCAAGGAAATGTAGTGCAATACAATGTTGCTCCTGCAACTGAAACCCCGAGGCGAGCTGCAGACATCAGCGCTGCCATTTCAGCATGAACGCTTCTACCAAACTCCAAAAGATTCATTATCCTGCTATTTTTTAGAACTTGCTTCTGCTCGCCAGAAATTAAGCTTTGAACCAGTGTGCTAATATCTCGTTTTGTAGCTTTATCTGAGAGTAATCCGTTTGTATTTAAGCGCTCCAACATCTCGCCTAAAACTTGAACTCGCTCGTCAGCCATAGAGTCAACACCCTTCTGAAAATCTCGGGCATCACCAACATCTCCAGGCCAGTATAAATCACCTCCTGACTTCGGCACGTCGTTACATCCGACGGCAATTATATCTCCTTCGGGCTTCAATATTGCTGCGCCTACTTGTCGATTCAAATCAGCTGATCGAAGTGCCGCAGATCGAGCATGATACATTCCGTGCTCATCACGCGCCGGTGTAAGAAAAGAGTTCCCAAACAATAATTGAAGGAAGCGGCCGACTTGCAGATCAATCGTGGACTTATTACGCCCATCTACAAATAAATCAGCTAAGGGAAACGCATCTTTAACGTCTTGACCTAGAGGGATGCTCTCCTCTTGCTCGTCTTTTTGTACCAGTGTCTCCGCTTTAGAACGCGCATCGCTTCCGCTTCCAAATTGCGACCTGCTTATCTTTTCCGCCAAAGCAGTCACCCTGACATCACGGGGAGAGTAAACGGAGATAAGAAAAAAACCTTTTCCATAAACCGCACGAAGCATTTCAACTTCTTTAGGGTGTTTCAGAGATCTGAGGATAAATGCTTGCCGCGTGGGAACGCCCCCGCTTTTGTCATCCCTGATTTGTCGGATAGCCGCTAACCCAAGGATCGCCACTGCCGCCCCTTCGCCGCCTTTTACTCTCAAATTTGTACCGGCAGCCATAAGGGCGTCTATACGTTCTGCCTCAGGTTTTCCGCTGTGAGAAATATCGAAAAAAGTTTCTATCTGCTCGCTTAGCCTAACAACATATGATTCGTATTTGAGACCCTTTAATTGGCTTTTAAGTACAGCAATAACCGGCTCAAGATTTACACCGACTGGGCCCACTAGGCCGAAAACCAACTCCGGGTCTTTTTTTGGAGTTAAAGAGGGGATAGCCGCGTTTTGACCTGCAACCCCATCCGGGCCTTCTCTCTTTCTTCGCCTGCTATTTCCTGCTGTTTCTTTAACCTTAACCATTACGATGTCCCTGGCTTGATCGATCGACCTTCGGCAAAGCCATTACACGCGCCGTATTTTGACTGAGCAATGTGAATCAGGGCTCAGTGCTTCAATCAATACCGTAGCTAAGATTTAGGAAATATCACCAACATTGCGAAGAATCGTGCGAAATATTTCTTGTTGATTTGCGCATTTCCACAAACCACCGATAGGGCTGTGATTGGCTCTGGAACCGACCGGCTACGGTACGAGACTGTCGCGCAGCCAAATGCGGCGCTAGTTAGGGAGAAGATACTTTCCGCCGGTGTCTTCCACCAGGGACTGCATGTAGCCCTGAAGCGCTTCGAGCACTGCATCCGGAGGATTGGCGATTACCCGCCCAAAGGAGATACTCACAGCCATGTCGACCTCCGGCCGTGCTCGGATCTTCTCCGAGATCAGCTGGAAGTCGATACTGCGCACAATCAGATACACAGCCTCTTCCAGGCAAATGAGCCGAGACCACAGGGCATCCACGACTGGCATGCCATCAACCTTGGAAAGCGCCACGTAGGCACGCTTATCCCCGCTGAGGAGCTCCGCTTCCTCGTTGCCATGCAGCGCAGCAAAAAGCGTCGCCTCGCCGCTATCGATATCAGGGCGGTTGAGCTGCAAAAGCGGATTGGCGGCCTCCGCCACGATCTCCACCTCAGACGCCGCCGCAATTAGCTGCCGTGCAAGGGCGACTGCTTCTTCGGTACCAAGCTTGGCGAGAGCCTTTTCGTCCTTTGCCAGCTTCAACTGGAACTTGAGCTGGGGCAATACGGCGAAGTCGCCTATAGCGCAGTTCAGCGCACTGGCCAACTCGTGCAATAGGTGGTATTGGCAAATTTTCTTGGCGGCATCGCTATCGAGCAGATACAAAATATGACTACCCTTTGATTCCCTGCATGGACAGGAGATGCTCAGTACTCTCCTCGCTGATAGCCGCCAGTGCAGCGTTCTTCATGAATCTATCTTGCAGGAGACTTATCGCGCTGACTGGCTGCTCGATAAAATTCAGAGCCTGGTTCGCCCTGATCCAATCGTCTCGCTCCTTCGCATAGGACAGGATGATATGCCCATGGTCGACTCCGGCCTCTCTGCCCAATCTGGAGGCCTCAGCCGCCAAGATGGCTGCAGATGCAGCAAAACGTGGCATCTGCCTGAGGATGTCCATTCGACCATTGCGAATCAGATTGAGTGAGAAGGTATCGGCCTCCCGTTCTTGATCATCGCGCCGAACCTGGGCACGCCCCTCCAGCCCTTCGCTAACATCAGCGATTTCTTCATCAACTAAAACGCCGTTGTCCTGAACGTGCCCGCATAGGATGTGCGCAAGCTCATGTGCGAGGACGAAAAGCTGCTTGGAGTGCTGGGCATAGTTGAAGCCCAGCAGAATGGCGGGGCGACCGTCGACCATGACCGCCATACCAGTCATTCTTTTAGTGTTCCTCGGCATTTCCTTGAGGAACAGCACCGGAATCCCATGCAGCCAGCACAGATCCAGCAAGCCTTCAAAATCCACAGAAGCTCGACCGCTCAACTCGCGGACCTTGGCGTAGATGGCAGCAGGATCGGCAGGCAGGTAGTGATACGGTACTCGGGTGGCAAACACAGCTAAGCGCGCCAATGCAACGCCGAGGCTGGCCGCGACATTCAGCTCATCTGCACGGGTACCAGCCAAGTGTTTGAAGTTGGCATGAGCCGCCCGTGGCTCAATCGCCAGATTACCGTCTTGCCCGAAATTCACATCTAGACCCAGCCGCTGTTTCAGGATCAGAGCGAATTGGAACGCTCCAGCGCTGGTTTTCAGGAGGCTATTGTCCCACCAGTCAGGTAGGAGCCTCGTGACATAGGTGCGAGGGTAACCGGCGGCCTGTAGGCTTTCGAAAGCGGATTTAACGGTTATCGGGGTCTTTGCGTCATGCATAAGCGACCTCCTCTAACGCTTTTTCCGATGCTCATCTTCCCACGCTCGCCCGGCTATGAGCAATAAGGAGGTCTGCAAGCCGGCGAGCGTGATCGTCAGAACCGTCCCAGATGGAGGTTAGTGCTTCCATAAGAATCGCGCTGGAACGAGGATCAGCAGCCTCGACTTCCGCATCAATTTTCGCATATTTGCATAGAGCCAAATGTGTTTTTGTCAACCGCTTTGGTATGCCAAATAGATTTCGGTAAATCTGGGATTGGTTGAGCCCAGTTTCTCTGGAGATCGCGGCGCTTGTAGCGAATCCGTTATCAACAAAAAACTGCTGCAGCTCAGTGATGATTTGAGGCAATGGCTTATTTCGCTTCATGCAATATTTTTAGCATATTTGCATAGAATGCGATAGCGACTAAAATCTCTTCGTTATGTCGAAAAGCGGAAGCCTCTTCGGCCAGTTTCCGGCATGATTACCGCTTCTTTGAGAACTGACCATGCGCGAAGCCGAAATCAAACTCGCCCTCACACACCACCTGTCAGCGGGAATGCCCAGTGACGCCTTCCACTTCCTAGAAGAGGTCGAGCTCAACGGTGGCGAGATTCGCGCAGACCTCGTACAGGTGATGGACATGCACTGCTATGAGATCAAAAGCGCGGCTGATTCGCTGAAGCGCCTCGTCGGCCAAGGCTCGCGCTATGCACGTGCATTCGACCAGGTCACTCTCGTAACCGCCGAGTGCCACCTCAAGAAAGCGATGCCGATGTTGCCTCCATGGTGGGGTGTGATGGTGGTGCCAGACGAGGCAGGCAAGGCGTTCAAGCAGGTGCGGAAGGCTAAGCTCAACAAGCGTCACGAGCCTGACGTGCTGGTCACCCTACTGAAACGCGAAGAGGCACTGCAGATCCTCGAAGAACTGGGGATCACACGCGGCTTCAGGAGCAAAAGCCTCTACGTCATCCAAGCCAAGGTTGCCGAACTTCTCCTTTTGGATGAGCTAAAGGAGAAAGTTCGCCACTGCCTGATCAAACGAGCCAAAACCTCACTCAGTATTGTTCTTTGAGCACATACGCGATGTGATGACTCCAGCCTTCGGTAATGTGGTAGTGACCGCAACGTTTCTTCTTAATAGGGAAATTGGGATCGGCCCGCTCAGAAAGGATTAAATCACCGAATGAATACTTTGGACCTTTGAAGTCGTTCGAGTAGTTGTTCACCAGGATCTCAGAGATAGCAATCGAGTCGCTCGTTGTTTTGCCGTCAGCTCGCAGGATCAACCAGTTGTTATCTCGGGTGTAGCGGATTGCAATGCGATTGCTACGCCGCTCCAGAGTCTCCTCTGTCCACTCAGGCGAGAGCGTCCCATAGTCGCCAAATCCAACGCTCAGATCCGGCACAATAGCGTTTACGTCGCTCCAGAATCCCCAGTCTGATCGTTTAAAATTCGCACTACCGGTTTTCACTGCGGCTAGGCTCGCCGGGTACGCTCCAGAGATAAGGTGCATCGTTTGGTAGCCAATGGCGGCGAGTGATCGCAAGTCCTGTCCGAAGCTGGCGACTTGTGCAGGCGTCCAATCCTTCGGACTAACCCCCAGATCGACAATCAATGTGGAGGTGATACCAGCGGTTTTAAGCGTGGTGAAGGCACCTTGGGCAAGGAGTAGCTTGTCGTTCGGTACCGACAACGAACCCAACCGTAAACGGATAGCTACTGAAGGCAACGCCGCCGCCAACTTCATGAACTTCGGCCCCATACCGGCGACGTACGCTGGCCCCAACACAGGAGAGGCGGGGATTTTATGATGAACAGCATGCTGGAGAAAATCCAACAACTCGTTCTGTCGTACGTGCGTCAGAAGACCGGTGGGGTTTGCATAGTCCACTAGCACCTCTTGCGGCCAGACCGTCTGCAACTTGCTTAGCATAGAGAGGTGCTGCTTGGACGTGCGAACCTCGATGCAGGGCTGCATACGAGGTACAACTTCAGCATCAATTTTTTCGAGGGCCCTTTGCTCCCAAGATTGCCATTTGATGACCGGGATGTACTGCGGATGATTCGGGAACTTGGACATAGCCGACTCCTTGGCGCTGTTGGGGTTAGTGTGTATAGCACTTCGCCCCCCATATCGCACGCAACCCGACCTGTGTCTGATTGCCGCGATCAGTCGAATGAGCTATGGACCGCCGTGTCATTTCTCAGATTCCTGTGGATCGCCTTCAAGCAGTGCGACAGGTCAGGAGGCGGCCTGTACGCGAGATACACCTAATTGACGGACTAGATGGACTGAATACCATGCGAGGTATCGGAGCGTCATGAGCATTGATGTAACACAAGCCAAACTTGTAACACTTACACCCTCATAACTTAGGTGGTTGTGTAACGCTAAAAATAATAAATAAATTCAATGACTTGAAGTGACTCGTAACACACGTAACACCCGTAACACCATTTTCAGCTCCCCCCCACACCCCGTATGTGATGATGCCTTCCGCGATTGCAATACGGCCACGACACGCAATCTTCAAAAATCGCGGGGCCCCTGAGGTATTCCTTTCGACACGGGGTCGGAAACCCGCGCCTTCGTGTTAGTGGGAGGTTTTTTCACGTTGGTTGACAGGTTGACGTGGTTGACATCGATCCCCGCGGTTGACGGTACTCTGGTGTTCACAATCATCAACACGACGGGCCACCTTTACAGATGCGGTAAAGGTGGCCCTTTTTCTTCAATATCCCTTCAATTTCAACATTGAAATTTCAGTAAGCTGGGTAAGCTGCCGCTACCACAATCCCGCGGGTTTCCGACCCCGTGTAGCAACAGTTCTCCCAGGGTCCCCAGCAGCTTTCGGTAACCCGGGAGAGAGAGATTAGAGGCATCTTCTTTCAGTTATGCGCAAACCCATTGTCCATTTGGATTCTGATGGGCACCGGCATGGGCGCCGCCACAGACCCAGGTGCCATTAGGGTTCTGATGAGCACCAGCATGGGCACCGCCACAAACCCAGGTTCCATCGGGATTCTGATGGGCACCGGCATGGGCACCACCACAGACCCAGGTGCCATTCGGATTCTGATGAGCTCCGGCATGGGCGCCGCCACAAACCCAGGTGCCATCTGGATTCTGATGGGCACCGGCATGGGCGCCGCCACAAACCCAGGTTCCATCGGGATTCTGATGGGCACCGGCATGGGCACCGCCACAGACCCAGGTGCCATTCGGATTTTGATGTGCTCCGGCATGTGCGCCACCACAGACCCAGGTGCCATCTGGATTCTGATGGGCTCCAGCATGGGCACCGCCACAGACCCAGGTGCCATTCGGATTCTGATGGGCACCGGCATGGGCGTCACCACAGACCCAGGTGCCATTAGGGTTTTGATGGGCACCGGCATGGGCACCACCGCAAACCCAGCTACCATCTGGATTCTGATGGGCTCCAGCATGCGCTTGACCACACACCCAACGGCCATCAGGGCTTTGATGGGCTCCGGCATGACCGGTCGCTGACTTGTTATCCATAGACATTTTCAATATTCCATTTGCAGGTGGAGGATCGCTGATAGTTGCTTTCAATTCGACGCATGCTCACCGCGCCGTACTTGAGGCTAAGCCACCACCCCACAGAACACCACACCTCCAGCTCTTTGCTTGAGCCGGCATGCTACGGAATGTTTAAAAATCCAATCTCAGCATCCGGCGGCATGTATGCCCACGTGTATGCCTAACCCAAACACAACTAGCTAAGCCCTTACAAACCAGGCCCTGCAGCGGTCGGTTCAAACGACGCCTGGGCACCATACCGCTGTAACAAGAAAGCCTCGGGCCTTATGGGCCTGGGGCTTTTTTGTGGGTGATTGCAAGCTTCGCGCCTAATGATCAATGCTGTTTTTTTCAAACAACCGGCCAATGTCTCTCGCGCTATGCAGCACGCGTTCGACCTTGATCTCGTCGTCCGCCAAACAGTAGAAGATCAGATATCGGCCATGGGGAAGCATTCGCAATCCCTTGGCGCAATCGTCTCTTGAAACACCCAGATTCGGTTGTTCGATTAATCGCGCGCACTGCATGCGTAGCTCGCCCACAAACGTCCGGGCCCGTTCAGGATTGTCCCGGGCGATAAAACGAGCGACTTGCAGCAGATCGTCCCGTGCCAATGCAGAGAAAAGCACTTGCCTCATGGACGGTGTTGCTCTGCTTCTACCTCATCAATCAGCGCATCAAGCTCGGCAAACATTGTATCGGCAGCGACGGCCGGACGCGGATCGTTGCGGCTCGCCGCAATGGCTTCACGAAGTTCGGCAGCGTGCAGCCGATCCAGCAGCTGTTGATAGGTCGCGTGCGGTAAAAGATAGGCGGCTGGACGGTTGTGGTTGAGCACGGCAACAGGCTCGGAACCGGCTTGCTCGATTACAGTACTCGGGCTGCGCTTGAGCTCGGTGATGCTGACCGAACGACTTGCAAGTAGCTGCTCCATGGCGGCTCCAAAGGTACGTAAAAAAGTACCTGATAGTGTGCCATTTTCAGCATGGGGGTCAACGAGTCTCCGACCGGTGCTGTCCCGGCCCACAAAAAAACCGCCGAAGCGGTTTTTTTTCATTCTGTAGTCCAGTCGAACTCGTCGTACCCATCATCGTCCTCGTCGTCCTCGAAAAACTCCTCTTCAAGGTCGTCGTCTTCAACAACATCCTTTTCCGGCTGATTCAGCAGAAAATCCTTGCGACTCTCGGTAATCGCTCGCCGCAGTTCTTCACCCTTTTGCGGGCAGTTGAGCATTTGGGCGATGCGGTCGATCTTTTTTGCCACGGCATCCTCCAACGCATCGGCTATAGCCTGATAGTGCGCGCTTTCGGGGGTGGATGCCAAATCCCCGGAATGCCGCGCACTTCAGTTTTCTGCAAATCCGCTGGGGCGATCAGCCTTTAGCGGTGATAGCGCCGCACCACGCTGCTGTTTTTCAGGACGTGGCCTTTGATTTTTTCCAGCAACTGCGCACGGGTCAGGCCGGCGGGCAAGGCGTCCGGGGGCAGGTCCAGAGCGTAGATCTGGATGATGTAGTGGTGCGCGCTGTCGCCAACGGGCGGGCAAGGGCCGACATAGCCGGTGGTTGCCTTGCTGTTGGTACCGGCGACGCCCTCGAGGCCGGGTTTACTCCCGGCGCCGGCCGGGATCTGGTGGGTGCCGGCCTTGATGCCATAATGCACCCACTGGTCGATGCCCTGGCCCTTCTGGCCGTCAGGGTCGTGCATGACGATGGCATAGCTTTGGGTGGCTGCCGGGCCGGCGTTCCAGTTCAATGCCGGGGAAATGTTGTGTCCGCCACAGCCGGCGGAATCGCTGGCAGCGGCCGACGTGAACAGGCGGTCATCGGAGACTCCAGGAATGTTCAGGGTGAAACGTTCCTGGGCCTGCGCCGGGAACTGCACGCACAGGGCGACTGCCAAGGCCGCAAGCCAAGGGTTCATTGAGGTCAATCGGGGCATACCGGAGCACCTTGTACGTGTTGGGCCGTCGTCGGCGTGCAAACTATAGCCGCACCGTTCACGCCGTGGCAGGGGCAATTGGCCGAACCTCGCGATAAGTACCAGACTCATAAGTGAAACGTCTGTCTGGAGAGCAATCATGACTCTGCATCGCGTTGCACGTATCGCCAATGTGCCCGAAGACCGAGGTCTGGAAGTGCAGGTCCAGGACAGCAAGATTCTGCTGTTGCGGGCCGGCGAACAACTGCGCGCTTATCAGGCCGAATGCCCACATGCCGGAGCCCCGCTGGCTGACGGCGCGATATGCCACGGGCGCCTGACATGTCCATGGCACAAGGCGCAGTTTCGGGTCGAGGATGGCAGGCTGTGTGAACCGCCAGCCCTGGACAGCCTCAAGCGCTATCCCCTTGAAGTCCGTGACGGCGACATCTGGGTCGGCGACCAGCCGATGCCGGACGCCCACGCGCCACCGGCCGACGATCCACGAACCTTCATCATTGTCGGCGCTGGCGCGGCAGGCACGGCGGCGGCAGCGGCGTTGCGCGAGAAAGGATTCGGCGGCCGGTTGCTGTTGATCGACCGCGAAGCCGACGCCGGATACGACCGCACCGCGCTGAGCAAATACGTGATCGCCGGGGAGATGCCGCTGCACGAAGTCCCGCCGCTGCGCGACGAGGATTTTTACCGCGAGCAGCGGATCGAACGCCTGCGAGGCGAAGTGGCAAGCCTGGACGCGCCAAACCGGACGCTGCGGCTGACTGACGGCCAATCACTGACATACGACGCCGCGCTGCTGGCCACTGGCGGCGAACCCAATTCGCTGACGCTGCCCGGCGCTGACCTGCCGCAAGTGTTCGTCCTGCGCTCCAAAGCCCATGCGCAGCAGATTCTGGAAAGCGCCAGCGCCGGCCAGCGGGTGGTGATCATCGGCGACAGCTTCATTGCCATGGAATCCGCCTCGTCCCTGCGCCAGCTTGGCCTGCACGTGACCGTACTGGCCCGCCACGAGGTGCCACTTGCCAAACAGTTCGGCGATACGGTCGGCAAGGCCATTCGCGCACGACATGAAGCCCATGGCGTCGTGTTTCATACCCAAGGCAATGCGGTACAGATCGAAGGGACGGACAAGGTCGAAGCCGTGCGCCTGGACAACGACCAACGCTTGGCGGCCGATCTGGTGCTGGTCGGCATCGGCGTGACGCCAGCCACGGCGGCCTTTACCGGGTTACCGAAGGAGCAGGATCACTCGCTGCATGTCGATGGCGCAATGCGCGTGGCCGACGGTCTCTGGGCGGCTGGCGATATCGCAACGTTCCCGCTGAACAACCAATACCTGCGCATCGAACACTGGCGACTGGCCCAACAACAGGCGCGGATCGCCGCGGCCAATATGCTGGGCGGTGACGAGCATTACCTCGACGTGCCGTTTTTCTGGACCTGGCATTTTGGTAAAACCTATGACTACCTCGGCCACTCCGAGACCTGGGATGAAGTCGAGTTCAAGGGCGACCCTTACAATCCGCCGTTCATAGGTCTGTTCGGAAAAAACGGCGTGGTGTCGGCGGCGGTAGCCTGCGAGATGGACCGGGCAATGGCGATGCTCGCCGAGCGGATGAAACAACCGCTGCCATGGGAAGAGGCATGGCGCCTGATCCGTGACGTTCCCTAGAGTTGCCAGACAGCAAAACGCCCGGCGCCTGCGCGATGCAGAGGCCGGGCGTTGCGGGGTAAACGGCCGCCGTTATTCGGTGGCGCCAGCATCCGCAAACTTGCTCATCACAAAACCGGCAAACTCTTCGACGGTCATTTTCTGGCCGTTGAAGTCCACCTGATTGTTGGCGTAACGCAGGTTGGTGACGATGTTATTGCCGTCCAGTTTTGCCAGTTGGCTGCCGACCGCCATGCTGCTGAACATGTCCGCGGTGGCGGTGGCCTGATCGGCAATCAGCTTGGCGTCGGTCTGACCGTCGATTTGCGATTGCACGGTGAGCACATCGATCAGCATGGGTTTGGACACTTGCAGCTTGAAGTCCAGCAGCGCGATCAGCTGTCTGACCAACTGATCGGTCGGCAGATCGATAGCTTGTGGCTTGGTCAGGTCTAGCACCATGTTGGCGCGGCTCTCACCATTGGCGGTGTTGAACGACAGGTTTTCCAGGGCCACTTGTGGTCCGGCCGCCAGCAGTTTTTCCAGGCTGGACTTGAGCAGCGCCTCTTCGGCTTCGGTCAGTTTCAGCTCCGGTGCCGGCAGACCGGCCGCCGTTGCTTCGGCCACCGTCCGTTCATACGGCTGCAGTTTGCTCTGGTAAATCTGCATCAACGACAGGGTCGCCGGAATGTCGAGGTTCTTCAGGCTCATGGCCAGCGAACCGGAACCAATGGTCTTGCCGTTCAGGGACACTTCGCCAACCTTGTAATCGGCACGCCCTGAGGCGTTGCTGCCCTTTTCTTCAGTCAGGTTTTTCATCTCGAATTTCTTGAAGTCCAGCACCGACTGCTTGACGCCAAAAGTCGATTTGCCGCTGGCCAGTTCAACGACGTTTTCGCCGGTGTAGAAACCGTAGGTACTTTTTGTCAGGTTGCTGGCCAGGGTCAGGCCATTGAATTCAACCTGCACCGGCGTCTGGTCTTCAGACACGGTGGTCACCTTCAGGCTGTCCATGTAGCCGTTGGCCTTGACCTTCTGCGCCTTGGCGCTGGCGTCGACGTCCATTTTCAAGCCGGAGAACTTCATGCTCGACTTGTCATCCAGTGCCATTTCCAGCGGCTGCAACTCGAAGGTGCCATTGGTAGCGTTGTCATAGCCGATATTGACCACGCCGGTCAGCGGGGACTTGTCTTTGGCGGCGGCAAACCACTTCTCGGTGAACGGGGTCTTTTCCAGCTCGTAGTGACTGGTCGCCAG
>LNAP01009830.1_pt1 | contig 22054 bp, 21 predicted proteins | sample 602601 | NCBI WGS metagenome assembly LNAP01 (sample SAMN02440304, study PRJNA202911) | soil metagenome | biome: Subtropical and temperate rainforests or woodlands; isolation source: soil samples (1 kg each in a 20% v/v slurry with milli Q water) were... ...
CACGGCCACCGTGGCCCTGCAAGAGCAGATCGTCTACAAGGATTTGCCCGACCTGATGCGCAACAGCGGGCTGAATTTCAGCTTCGCCCTGGCCAAGGGCCGGGGGCGCTACATGTGCCTGTCCAAGCTGGATATGTTGCTCCAGGAAGGTCATGCGCAGACTGCCACCGCGCAGCTGTTCGAAGAAGAAGGCTTCAAGATCGAGGTCGATGAGGCCAGCCAGAAGCTGTTCACCAGCATGATCGAGAAGCTCGCCGGCAATAAGTGGGACGGCGACCGCGACAGTTGGTCCACCGCACTGGAAGACGCCGATTGGGCACGCCTGACCACCGATCACAGCCAGTGCACCAACCGTCATTGCCCGAACTTCGGTCAGTGCGCCTTCTACAAGGCCCGCGAAGGCATGGGCAAAGTTGACGTGATTGTAACCAACCACGACATGGTCCTGGCCGACCTGGCCCTGGGCGGCGGTGCGGTTTTGCCGGACCCGCGTGACACCATCTACGTGTTCGACGAAGGCCACCACCTGCCGGACAAGGCCATCGGCCACTTCGCGCATTACACCCGTTTGCGTTCCACCGCCGACTGGCTGGAAACCACCGCCAAGAACCTCACCAAATTACTCGCCCAGCACCCGCTGCCGGGCGATCTGGGCAAGTTGATCGAGCAGGTGCCGGAGCTGGCCCGGGAGATCAAGACCCAGCAGCAGTTCATGTTCAGCGCCTGCGAGCAAGCCGCCGACTTCAAACCCGGCGAAGACGTCGAAGGCCGCGAGCGGCCACGTCACCGTTTCGTCGGCGGGGTGATTCCCGAGCACATGCGCGAAATGGGCATTGAGTTGAAGAAGGGCTTTGCCCGCCTGACCGATTTGTTTACCCGCCTCACCGAACTGCTCAAGGAAGGTATGGACGGCGAGGTCAACATCGGCATCGCCAGCAATCAGGCCGAAGAGTGGTATCCGCTGTTCGGCAGCCTGTTGTCGCGCTCTTCGGGCAACTGGGAGCTGTGGACCGCTTTCACCGTCGAAGACCCGGAAGACAACCCGCCCATGGCCCGTTGGCTGACCCTGGCCGAAAGCGGTTCGCTGTTCGACATCGAGGTCAATGCCAGCCCGATCCTCGCGGCGGATATGCTCCGGCGCAACCTGTGGAACGTGGCTTACGGGGCGCTGGTGACATCGGCGACCCTGACCGCTCTCGGCACTTTCGACCGCTTCCGCATGCGTGCCGGCCTGCCTAAAACAGCCGTGACCGCCGTGGTCCCGAGCCCGTTTCATCACGCCGACGCCGGTGTGTTGCGGGTGCCGGACCTGAAAGCCGACCCGCGTGACGCGCCGGCTCACACCGCGGCGATTATTCGCGACCTGCCGCAACTGGTAGAAGGTTCCCGTGGCACCCTGGTGCTGTTCTCATCGCGTAAACAGATGCAGGACGTGTTCGACGGCCTGGACCGCGACTGGCGCAAGCAAGTGTTCATTCAAGGCAATCTATCGAAGCAGGAAACCCTGAACAAGCACAAGGCGCGGGTCGATGGCGGGGATTCCAGCGTGCTGTTCGGCCTGGCGAGTTTCGCCGAAGGCGTGGATTTGCCCGGTGCGTACTGCGAGCACGTGGTGATCGCCAAGATTCCGTTCTCGGTGCCCGACGATCCGGTCGAAGCGGCGCTGGCGGAATGGATCGAGGCCCGTGGCGGCAATCCGTTCATGGAAATCTCCGTGCCGGACGCCTCGCTGAAACTGGTCCAGGCCTGCGGTCGCTTGCTGCGGACCGAAGAAGACCGCGGCACCATCACCTTGCTCGACCGTCGTCTGGTCACGCAGCGCTACGGCAAAGCTATTCTCAATGCATTGCCGCCATTTCGTCGTGAAATTTCCTGATGCACCGGTGGGCAAATAAGCCCACCGCGTTGTCTACCTCACTGCCACCGCTTTTCCACTGGCCCATTGATGGTCGCTTGGGAGATCCACGTTCCTATGATTCGCCGTTCGTTGCCCGCTGTTTTTGCCTTGATGTTCGCAGCCCCTTTGCTGGCGGCCCCTGCCGGCCAGCAGACGCTGTTCAACTTTGTGCGTCCCGCCGATGTGGTTCAGGTGGCGACCCAGGACGCCAGCCTGCCGCAATCCAACGCGGAGCAAACGGCCGAAGGCGAAGTGCTGCGCCGCGTCACCTTCAACCCGGTCGCCCAGCCGACCTTGCGTCTGACGCCGCAGACCGGTGCCTGGGACTGGTCGCAATCGGGTGTCATGAGCCTGCGGATCCAGAGCGCGATGAACTGGGCCGTGACTCTGTACGTGAAAATCCAGAGCAACGACGGCAAGACCCTGGTCAGCCGCGTCGATCTGCCGGCCGGCCCGGCGCAAACCCTGCTGGTGCCACTGCAACCGAGTTCGTCTTTGAGCCAAGGCATGAAAGCCGGCCCGCCGATGCCGATCAACTTCGAAGGCCAGCGTGTATTGCTGGCCAGCAGCGCCGGTGAGCTGGACCGCAGCCAAGTGGTGTCAGTGACCTTGTCGATGGATCAGCCCAAAGTCGCCCAAAGCATCCTGCTCGAGCGCTTCGGCGTGCAGGATGGCGAGGCTGTCACCAAAGCCGCTTATGGCGGTCTGGTGGACGCCTACGGCCAATCGACCCGGGCCAAATGGCCGGAGAAGGTCAGCAGCGACGAGCAATTGAAATCCGCTGCGGCCAAAGAACAGCAACAACTGAAAACCTGGCTGGCCGAGCGCGAGAAGCAGTCCCTGGACAAGTTCGGCGGCTGGACCAAAGGCCCTGCCTTCAAGGCCAGCGGCTTTTTCCGCACAGAAAAACGTGACGGCCGCTGGTACCTGGTGACCCCGGAAGGTCATCCGTTCTATTCCCTCGGCGTCAACAGCGTGAACCCGAGCGTCAACCAGACCTACGTCGCCGGTCGCGAGTGGATGTTCGAGTCCCTGCCCAAACCCGACGAGCCCCTTGCCAGCTACTATGGCGAAGGCGACAACCGTGGCGGCAATGGCGCCGATCAGGGCCGAGCCTACAATGCCGGGCGCTGGTACGATTTCTATGGCGCCAACCTGCAGCGTCTGTATGGCGAGCCTTGCGCACCGGGCAGCGACACCAAGGCCGGTGTTGCCCAAGCGGCTAAGGCCGATGCGGTCGAGGCGACGGCAGCCAAGGCCACCGAGCAATCAGCCGCTCCTGCGGCGACCGAATCCGGCGCCGGGGTTGCTGAAGCGGCCAAGACCGGCGCCGTTGAAGCGTCAGTCGAAAAAGCGGCCGAGCAAACGGCCGCCGAACCTTGCAAAGTGGTTTTCGACGAAAAGCGTTGGGCCAGTCACACCCTCGATCGCCTGCAAGCCTGGGGTTTCAACACCCTCGGCAACTGGAGCGCACCGGTGTTTGGCAACGCTGACCGAGTGCCATACACCCTGCCGCTGTCGATCGTCGGCGATTACGCCAGCATCAGCACCGGCACCGATTGGTGGGGCGGCATGCCGGATCCGTTCGATCCGCGTTTCGCCATGGCCACCGAGCGCGCCGTGGCCATCGCCGCCCGCGACCATCGCGACGATCCTTGGCTGATCGGTTACTTCGCCGATAACGAACTGGCCTGGGCCGGTCCCGGCGATGACCCGAAGGCCCGTTACGCGCTGGCCTACGGCACCTTGAAAATGACCACCGATGTGCCGGCCAAACGTGCCTTCCTCAAACAGCTGCGTGACAAGTACCGCAACCAGGCGGGGCTTTCCAAAGCCTGGGGTATTGATCTGCCGGCCTGGGAATTGATGGAAGACCCGGGCTTCGTGCCGCCGCAGCCGAGCGCCGAGTACCCGGAAATCGAAGCCGACTTCAAATACTTCCAGAAAGTGTTTGCCGACACGTACTTCAAAACCGTCTCCGACTCACTCAAGTGGCATGCGCCGAACCAGTTATTACTGGGCGGCCGTTTTGCCGTCAGCACCCCGGAAGCCGTCGAGTCCTGCGCGCAATACTGCGACGTGCTGAGCTTCAATATGTACACCCTGCAACCCCAGGACGGTTACGACTTCGCCAGACTGCGCAGCCTGGACAAGCCGGTGCTGATCACTGAATTCAATTTCGGTTCGACGGATCGCGGTCCGTTCTGGGGAGGCGTGACGCAACTGGCGAAAGAAGAAGATCGTGGCCCGGCCTACGCCAATTTCCTCAAACAGGCGATGAGCGAACCGTCGATTGTCGGGGTGCATTGGTTCCAGTACCTCGATCAACCGGTGACCGGTCGCCTGCTGGATGGCGAGAACGGGCTGGTGGGTATTACTGATCTGCCGTTCCAGGGCTTTGTCGACAGTGTGCGCAAAAGCAATCTGCAGACTGTCGATCAACTCGGCAAAGAGGCCGAGAAGGCCAGGGCCGAGGCGGAAAAAGCCGCCGGGAACCATGAAGGCGAGGGCGGCAAGCAAGGTGCTGCCGGCAAAGGTGCGGAGCAGGGCGCCGGCCATGCGGGTGGGCATTCGGGCAATGGTCATTAATAGCTGAGACCGCGTTGTCGTTCTTCGCGGGCAAGCCTCGCTCCTACAGGATTTATGTCGTTCGCAAACCCACTCAAAATCTGTAGGAGCGAGGCTTGCCCGCGAAGGCGTCGGTACAGGCACTATAAATTTCCAATCATTTCCATGGCCGGGCGACCGCCCGGCCCGGCCCTGTTCCCAAAACCCTCAAGGGCTGGAACAATGCGGGCCACTTTATAGAGCGTTTATCCGGGAGCGTTGTGGGTGCAGATTCAGGGTCATTACGAGCTTAAGTTCGAAGCGGTGCGCGAAGCTTTTGCGGCGTTGTTCGACGATCCTCAGGAGCGTGGTGCGGCGTTGTGCATTCGCATTGGCGGTGAAACTGTCCTCGACCTCTGGGGGGGTACCGCTGACAAGGATGGCACCGAAGCCTGGCACAGCGACACCATTGCCAACCTGTTTTCCTGCACCAAGACCTTCACCGCCGTGACCGCGCTGCAACTGGTGGCCGAAGGCAAGCTGCAACTGGATGCTCCCGTCGCTCGCTACTGGCCCGAGTTCGCTGCCGCCGGCAAAGAATCCGTGACCCTGCGCCACTTGCTCTGCCATCAGGCGGGCCTGCCTGCGTTGCGCGAATTACTGGCGCCAGAAGCACTTTACGACTGGCAGACCATGGTCGATGCCCTGGCTGCCGAAGCACCATGGTGGACGCCGGGTCAAGGTCACGGTTATGCGGCGATCACCTATGGTTGGCTGGTCGGTGAATTGCTGCGTCGCGCCGACGGTCGTGGGCCGGGCGAGTCCATCGTGGCACGGGTCGCGAAGCCTTTGGGGCTGGACTTCCACGTTGGCCTCGCCGACAAAGAGTTTCATCGCGTCGCGCACATTGCCCGTAGCAAGGGCAACCTCGGCGACGCCGCGGCCCAGCGCTTGCTGCAAGTGACCATGCGCGAGCCGACGGCCATGAGCACGCGGGCCTTCACCAACCCGCCGTCTATAATGACTAGCACCAACAAACCGGAATGGCGGCGCATGCAGCAGCCGGCCGCCAATGGCCACGGCAATGCCCGCAGCCTGGCCGGGTTCTACTCAGGTTTGCTCGACGGCAGCCTGCTGGAAAGCGACATGCTCGAGGAGCTGACCCGCGAACACAGCGTCGGCGAAGACAAGACTTTATTGACCCGGACCCGCTTCGGCCTGGGTTGCATGCTCGATCAACCGGACGTACCCAACGCCACCTATGGCCTCGGCCCACGGGCGTTCGGTCACCCGGGCGCCGGCGGTTCCATCGGTTTTGCTGATCCGGAATACGATGTGGCCTTCGGCTTTGTGACAAATACCCTGGGGCCGTACGTCTTGATGGATCCACGAGCCCAAAAGCTTGTGCGAGTACTGGCCACTTGTCTGTAAATCACGCTTAAGGGGGCCAGGGCCGGAACCCGAAAGCCTTTGTGGTTTCAAAGCGCTGTTTATCCGGGCCAACCCGGTCTGATTCTTCATTACTTCATTTTGTGGATATCCAATGTCATCCAATAAAACTCTCGCCCTGGCCCTGTGCTTCGCTATCACCGGTTGCGCACAAACCCCACAAAATGACGCAGACGGCGGCAGCTGGTGGCCGTTCGGCTCTTCCGACAAGGTTGCGACCAAAGAACCGGCCCCCGCTCCGTTGAAACCTGCTGCAACAGCCCCCGTCGCCAAGGCTGACAGTGCATCCCCTTGGTACTGGCCGTTCGGTTCCGATGACGCTGCCGACAAAGTGGCCAAACCGGACGTGAAGCCGGAAGTTAAACCTGAAGCCAAGCCGGTCGTTGCAGCCAAGGCTGAAGCCGATGCCGGTGGCAACTGGTGGTGGCCGTTCGGCGGTAAGGAGCAGAGCACCGCCAAGGTCGTGCCGATGCCCGACCCGAAAGTCACCCAGGCCTGGCTCGACGACTACGAACCGCGCCTGCGCGAGGCGATCAAGGACAGCAACCTGAAACTCGAGCGCCGCGAAAACGTGCTGGTCGTCACGGCACCGGTAGAAGGTTCGTTTAACCCTGACCGTCCGTCCATGCTGCTGCCGGTGACACTCGGCCCGTTCACCCGTGTCGCGAAAATCCTCGAAGTCGATCCAAAGACAGCCGTGCTGGTACTCGGTCACAGTGATACGTCGGGCGCCGCACCGGCCAATGTGAAGCTGAGCCAGGAGCGTGCCCAAGCGGTGGCGGCGATCTTCCGTCTCAGCGGTCTGCAGCGTGATCGCCTGATGCTGCGTGGCATGGGTGGCGAGGCTCCACGTGCCGCCAACGACAGTTCTGAAGGTCGCGCCCTGAACCGTCGCGTCGAGCTGTTGGTGACGCCGGCAAACACCATGGTCGCGCTGCTGAGCAAGTACAACATGCCGGCTCCTGCACCCGTGAAAACCATGGTCGCTGCGCAAGACATCAAGCCAGTGGCCAAGCCTGTGACCCCGGCGCCTGCTGCGAAGAAAGCGGCTGTGCCGGCGACGAAAAAGGCCCCGGCCAAGAAAGCGGCTGCCAAGGCGCCAGCCAAAAAAGCCGTGGTGAAAAAGACTGCGCCAGCCAAAGCCGCTGTCGACACCAAGAAAGTCGCTGTCGCCGATGACACAAAGAAGTGATTCGTTAACCAAAAGGAATGCGCCATGACCCGGCCCTTGGCAGATATGCGTCGCGACTACACCCGAGATGGCCTGACCGAGGCGCAAGCCCCGGCCGAGCCGTTCGCGCTGTTTCATCAGTGGTTTGCCGACGCGGTGAAAACCGAGCAAGTGCCGGTGGAGGCGAATGCCATGACGCTGGCCACCGTCGATCAGGACGGTCGGCCGCATTGCCGCATTCTGCTGCTTAAGGGGTTGGACGAGCAGGGCTTCACCTTTTTCACCAACTACGATAGCGACAAGGGGCAGCAACTGGCAGCCAATCCATTTGCGGCCATGACGTTCTTCTGGCCGGCCCTGGAGCGCCAGGTGCGCATCGAAGGGCGGGTGGTGAAAGTCACACCTGAAGAGTCCGACGCTTATTATCAGGTTCGTCCTCTGGGCAGCCGTCTCGGTGCCTGGGCCTCGCCCCAGAGCCGGGTCATCGCCGATCGCGGCGAACTGGAAGCGCTGCTCAAGAATACCGAGCAACGTTTCAGCGATACTCAGCCTCACTGCCCCGAACACTGGGGCGGTTATCGTTTGCTACCCGAGCGCATCGAATTCTGGCAGGGTCGTCCGAGCCGTCTGCACGATCGCCTCAACTATCGCTTGGAAGGCCCCGACTGGGTTCGTGAGCGCCTGGCACCGTAACGTAAATAGCCTACCGATCGGAGTACCCTGCCGCAGCGGCCGCCAGCCACTGAGGCAGGTCCCGCCGCTTGATCTTCTGCGCTTGAGCGTTCGCCAGTTGCTGGAGCATAAAGGCTCTTTTCTGTTCGTCTTTACCCGCCAGTGACAACGCCAGATCGCGGTCCATCCAGCGTTTGATCCGCACGTACAGCCACCAATGGAAGTACAAGCCGGCAACGGTCGTGACGACAATGATGAAGTAATCCATGAAAGTCCTTGGGTCTGCGGCGCAGATTTTGTAATTTGCCGCTACTGTATGTGAGTTCGAAAAAGCGCCTGTATCGGGCCTGAATGAAACCAATTTTATCCGGGCAATGCCGTGACAGGCGTCAAGCTGCGGAGTTTAATGGATACCTGTCCTATGGAGTTTGATGCTATGCGTAAGTCTGTTCTGCTGGTTGCTTCCTTTTCCACGATGGCGATGTTGCTCTCCGGTTGCCAATCGAGCCTGACCGGTGACTCCTACTCCCGTGACGAAGCGCGTCGTGTGCAGACGATTCGCATGGGTACCATCGAAGCCCTGCGTCCGGTGAAAATCGAAGGCACCAAAACCCCGATCGGCAGCGTCGCGGGCGCAGCCGTGGGTGGTGTCGGCGGTAGCGCCATTGGCGGCGGTCGCGGCAGCATCGTCGCAGCGGTCATCGGCGCTGTCGCCGGCGGCCTGATAGGCTCGGCTGCCGAAGAAGGCCTGACCCGTACGCAAGGTGTTGAGATCACCGTGCGCGAAGACGATGGCAGCATGCGCGCCTACGTGCAGGAAGTTCAGCCAAACGAAGTGTTTCGCGTGGGTGAGCGGGTGCGGATTGCTACTGTTGATGGTACGAGCCGCGTTGCGCACTAAGCGGGAATACGGGTAAAAGAAAACCCCGATCAGGTGACTGGTCGGGGTTTTTGTCATTGGGATTGTTTATGGATGGCGCGGGTACTGACAGACGTCGCATGCAAGTCGTTTTCGATAACTCGTTAGTCGTGTGATGTCAGAAATAATTCGAGATTTTTAGGCAGATCGAGTGAGCATGCTTTTTCTATACCGATGATTTGTTGTTCGGTAAGGCGATAGTCATGTAATGAGTCTTCATCTTTCTCCCACCCCATAATCAGTTTGAGTTCGATGGTGGAAATAGGGATCTGCTTCTCAAATGAAGGAAAATCCTCGCCTTTCGGAACCCCCATAATTAAATGCTTCATGGCTCTACCTTTCTTGTTGGATCTGCTGGTTTGTTCTGAGTGCCAGTTTCATGGTTGAACTCGCCCAAGTGTTTTCCACGCTTGTTGTACTTTTCAACGGCTCCATGCTGGAAGTCCCACTCGTAAATCGTTCCGCTTCTATCCTTCCAGCGTGGGCGCAATCCTCCCCCACCTTTGATTGGAGTTTTTGGGGTAGCCCATTTAGCGTCTGGGAAAGCTGGCAGAGATGCAGGTTTTGGATGGTAGTTAAGCTGAGGCATGCTCAGCACGATGTAAACCGGCAACACCCCCGAATCCGCCGGAAACACCAGAATGAAATCCTTGTACTCAGGCGGGTACACCGGATTCACGATGATGCTGTCAGCCGCCTTCGTCGGCGGATAAACCCAGATATGTGGCGCTTGTGGTGCGGCTTCCAGCGCGGGGATGCCTAGGATGTTTGAACCGTCCTCGCCCGGTGTCCAGATCAGCTCAACGCCGTCTCCGAGGTCCGCCACCTGCTGACTGCCGCGCAAGGTGAATTGCGCGACATCGACCATCTCCCAGTCACGGTTTTTACCGGTGTAGAAACCGTATCCCTTGAGACTGCCGTCAGCCTGTTGCTCGACCCGCAGGCGTACGCGGGTGCGGGCCTGTTTGAGGGATCGCAGTTGGTCTTCGGTGTAGAGCGAGCTGTCGCCAAGGCTCGACGGTATGACCAGGGCCACCAGGCCTGCCAAGGTAGCCGCGGCGGTGCTGGCGGCGACGGCGGGCAGTGCGGTGAACGCTGAGCCGGTCAAAGCAAAGCTGCCGAAACCCGCCGGAACCGCAGTGCCACTGATTTTCTTGAGCGGCACGACACCGCTTTCATCGGCCTCGCGAGCGCCGAGCAGAACCAGTTCGCCGTAGTCTTTCAGACTGTCAGTCGGGACAACGCCAGTGGGATTCGTGTAGTCGATGATTGCGTCGGGCAGCTTGCAGGACTTGGCGAACACGCAGCCCGCGCGGACAACGTTGTCCTTTTTCGCAGCGACCTGAAGGCTGTCTTCGAAGGCCTGCTGCCTCGCCAGCATGGTGTCGTAGGCATTTTGCCTGGCGTCCCGCTCGGCCAATTCAGTGGCAGTCATGTAGCGGTGAGTGACGTGATGCCCATCGCCTGACGGTGGGTTTTTAACCCGGGGGATGTCCTTGTTGCCAGCCACTGATTGTCCTTTCGCTCGTCCATCGGCAACCCCTGAAAGAGGGGCTGCGCGACGTTAACGAACGTGGCTAATCGTGGCTGTAGGACGAATCCTGAATGTTGCTAAGAGTGTTCTCTATCGCTCAGGAAGGCAGTGCGGGGTTCTTGCGACTTGCTGCCGCCGTCACCGCATAACCGATCAATGCCGCCAGTATCGAGCCGGTCAGAATCCCCATTCGATCCATCCCGGCGTATTCACTGGTGCCGGGCACGAAGGCCAGGGAGCCGACGAACAGGCTCATGGTGAAACCGATGCCGCAGAGGATCGCCACGCCCAACACCTGACCCCAGTTGGCGCCCTGGGGCAGGGTGGCGATGCCGATTTTTACCGCCAGCCAGGTCAGGCCGTAGACACCGATGGTCTTGCCCAGCAGCAGGCCCACGGCAATGCCCATCGGCACATCATGGGTGAAGCTTTCGACCGTCACGCCGCTCAGGGACAGGCCGGCGTTGGCGAAGGCGAACAGCGGCAGGATGCCGTAGGCCACCCACGGATGCAGGGCATGTTCCAGGGTCAGCAGCGGCGAAGGCTCGGCGTTTTTCGTGCGCAGTGGAATGCAGAAGGCCAGGGTCACACCGGCCAGCGTGGCGTGCACGCCGCTCTTGAGTACGCAGACCCAGAGGATCAGCCCGATGATCATGTACGGCCCGAGCTTGACCACGCCGAGTCGGTTCATCCCGATCAAGGCCGCGATGCAGGCTGCGGCCAATGCCAGGGACAAGGTCGACAGTGCGCCGGAATAGAAGATCGCGATGATGATGATCGCGCCCAGGTCGTCGATAATCGCCAGGGTCATGAGGAACAGTTTCAGCGACACCGGCACGCGTTTGCCCAACAGGGCCAGTACGCCGAGGGCGAAGGCAATATCGGTGGCGGTCGGAATGGCCCAGCCACTCAGGGCGGACGGATTGTCGCGGTTGAGGAACCAGTAGATCAGCGCCGGCACCACCATGCCGCCAATCGCCGCCGCGCCGGGCAGGACGATTTGCGAGGGCTTCGACAGCTGGCCGTCGAGGACTTCGCGTTTTACTTCCAGGCCAATCAGCAGGAAGAACAGGGCCATCAGGCCGTCGTTGATCCACAACAGCAGTGGCTTGGCGATTTTCAGCGCGCCGATCTGAGCCACCACGGGGGTGTCCAGCAGCCCGCTATAGAGCCACGACAGCGATGAATTGTTGATGATCAGGGCGAGAGCGGCCGCGGCGATCAATAACAGACCGCTGGCAGCTTCCAACTGAAAGAAACGCGTGAACGTGCTACGCAGAGGCAAGGTCGCTCTCCATCGATGAATTCAAAAGGTGGCACACCCTAACCCGTACCGTTAGTTGTTAAAACAAAAGTTATATTCTTTTACAACGCGAACGGTCAGCAAAGGCGAGCCTAGCAGTTGCCGGACGTATTGGACCTCAGCTGTATCTGTGCATGATGTAGGTTCTTTCCTAAGCTTGTGGGCTGAGCCTTGCGACAAGGCCGACTCTTTGCCTGATTCAACGAGAAAACCATCATGAGCGACAACCGACAGTGGGCCCGCGAAGCCATCCGGATCATCGAAGCCGACTTCCAGCGCAGCGCCGATACCCACCTGATTCCCTTGCCGCTGCCGGGGTTGCCAGGTATCGAGTTGTATTTCAAGGATGAGTCCAGCCATCCCACCGGCAGCCTGAAACATCGGCTGGCGCGCTCGTTGTTTCTCTACGCCCTGTGTAACGGCTGGCTCAAACCCGGTGCGCCGGTGATCGAAGCCTCCAGCGGTTCGACGGCGATTTCCGAGGCGTACTTTGCCCGCTTGTTGGGGTTGCCGTTCATTGCGGTGATGCCCGCGACCACGTCCAAGGAAAAGATCGCGCAGATCGCTTTCTATGGTGGCAAGAGCCATCTGGTGGACGATCCTACGCAGATCTACGCCGAGTCCGAACGCCTGGCTCGCGAACATGACGGGCACTTCATCGACCAGTTCACCTACGCCGAACGCGCCACCGACTGGCGGGCAAACAACAACATCGCCGAATCGATCTTCCAGCAGATGCGTTTCGAGCAGCACCCGGAACCGAGCTGGCTGATTTCCAGCCCCGGCACCGGCGGCACCACCGCGACGCTCGGCCGTTACGTGCGCTATCGCCAGCACTCCACCCGCGTGCTGTGCGCCGATGCCGAGCGTTCGGTGTTCTTCGATTACTACCAGACTGGCGATGCCAGCTTGCGCCTGGATTGCGGTTCGCGGATTGAAGGCATTGGTCGGCCACGGGTGGAAGCGTCGTTCCTGCCCAAGGTGATCGATGCGATGGTCAAGGTGCCGGACGCCTTGTCGCTGGCGGCCATGCATTATCTGGCGCAGCGTTTGGGTCGGCATGTGGGCGGATCCAGCGGCACCAACCTGATCGGCGCGCTGATGGCGGCGCAACAGATGAAGGCGGCGGGGGAGTCGGGGTCGATCGTGGCGATTCTGTGTGATGGCGGCGAGCGCTATGCCACCACCTATTACGATCAGGCCTGGCTCAAGGCCCAAGGGTATGAGTTGAGTGGTTTGATGGATGCCGTGGCGGCGAGTGTCGAGCGCGGCGAGCCGCTGCCGGCCAGCGTGTTGCGCGCCAATATCTGACACCAAACACCGCCCCCTGTAGGAGCGAGGCTGCCCGCGAAGAACGATAATGAGGTCTTTCAGAAAGACCGCGTCAACTTCTTCGCGGGCAAGCCTCGCTCCTACAGGGGCGTGTGATCGTTCCTTAGGCCTCGAGGCCAAGGATGTCTCGGGCCACCGCTTCGGCAATCCGAATCCCGTCGACACCCGCCGACAGAATCCCGCCCGCATAACCCGCGCCTTCACCGGCCGGGAACAAGCCCTTCACGTTCAGGCTTTGCATCGACTCGTTACGGGTAATCCGCAGCGGCGATGAGGTGCGCGTTTCGATCCCGGTCAACACGGCGTCGTGCAGCGAGTAGCCACGAATCTGCTTCTCGAACGCCGGCAAGGCTTCGCGAATCGCTTCGATGGCGAACGCCGGCAACGCCAGGGCCAAATCGCCCAAGGCAACGCCCGGTTTGTAGGACGGCTCGACGCTGCCCAATTCGGTCGACGGTTTGCCTGCAATGAAGTCACCGACCAATTGCGCTGGCGCTTCGTAATTGCTGCCGCCCAACACAAAGGCGTGGGATTCCAGACGTTCCTGCAACTCGATGCCAGCCAGTGGGCCACCTGGGTAATCGACTTCCGGGGTGATCCCGACAACGATCCCGGAGTTGGCGTTGCGCTCGTTACGCGAGTACTGGCTCATGCCGTTGGTGACCACGCGGTTCGGCTCGGAGGTCGCCGCCACCACGGTGCCGCCCGGGCACATGCAGAAGCTGTAGACCGAACGACCGTTGCTGGCGTGGTGCACCAGTTTGTAGTCGGCAGCGCCGAGTTTCGGGTGCCCGGCGTACTTGCCCAAGCGTGCGCGGTCGATCAGCGATTGCGGGTGCTCGATGCGGAAACCTACCGAAAACGGCTTGGCCTCCATGTACACGCCACGACCGTGGAGCATGCGGAAGGTGTCCCGAGCGCTGTGGCCGAGGGCCAGAATCACGTGTTTCGAATGGATCTGCTCGCCGCCATTGAGCTCGACGCCGACCAGTTGGCCGTCCTCGATCAAGACGTCAGTGACGCGCTGCTGGAAGCGCACTTCGCCGCCCATGGCGCGAATCTGCTCACGCATGTTTTCCACGACACCGGTCAGACGGAACGTACCAATGTGCGGTTTGCTGACGTAGAGGATTTCTTCCGGCGCGCCGGCTTTGACGAACTCGTGCAAGACTTTGCGACCGATGAATTTCGGGTCCTTGATCTGGCTGTAGAGCTTGCCATCGGAGAACGTACCCGCGCCGCCTTCACCGAACTGCACGTTGGATTCGGGGTTGAGCACGCTTTTGCGCCACAGGCCCCAGGTGTCCTTGGTGCGCTGACGCACTTCGGTGCCACGTTCGAGGATGATCGGTTTGAAGCCCATTTGCGCCAGCAGCAGCCCGGCGAAGATCCCGCACGGGCCGAACCCGACCACGATCGGGCGCTGGCTCAGGTCAGCCGGTGCCTGGCCGACCACTTTGTAGCTGACATCCGGCGCCACGTTGACGTTACGGTCATCGGCGAACCTGTGCAGCACCGCCGCCTCATCGCGAACGTTGAGGTCGATGGTGTAGATGAAACACAGTTCGGAGGACTTTTTGCGCGCATCGTAGCTGCGCTTGAACAAGGTGAAATCGAGCAGGTCATCACTGGCGATGCCCAGGCGCTGCACGATGGCAGGGCGCAGGTCTTCTTCGGGATGGTCGATCGGCAGCTTGAGTTCGGTGATTCGTAACATGACAGGATCCGGTTCCACAACTGCGCCAAGGCGTTTGAAGCCCGCGATTATAAGCCTCAAAGAATGATTCCCGTGAGGCAAAAACGATCAGTCGTTACGCGATCCGCCAAAATACCCACAGCCGCGTTGCACCTGGCCATCGATGCGCAGTTCGGCGCTCATGTGCTGCACGCTGGCGGTGCTGCTGTCGACACAACGTTGCGGCGCGACCCAGAGCTCGATGCGCTGGTTATTGGCTTCGGTGCTGAGGTTGAAGCGGCCATCGCCCAGTTGCTCTTCAACGTACGGCAGGGCCAGGGGCGGCTGACCGGCGCGGTCGATGACCATGCCTTTGCCGCTGACTCTGACGTTCCATTCCGGGCCATGGCCGGCGGCGCGCAGCGTCAGCTGCTTGAAATCGGGATCGTCGCACGCCGTGCCCGAGCGTTCGACGCGGTACAACTGCTCCAGATCCAGCTGGCCGCTGGCGGTGATCCGGCCACGCACGTCGGCGAACAGCTTGCCCTGGTCATCGGCCAGGGTTGCGGCCTCTTGCAGGACGCTGGTGCCGCCGCTGTCGTTGACCACCAAACTGCGCTGCTCATTGCATGGCTGGAACAGTAACTTGCCGTCAGCGGCCGTCAATTGGCCCTGCAGGCGGGTCTGGCCCACATGGGAAGCACTTTCGCGCGGGCCATCAAGCAACTGGCAGGCGGCGCACAGCGGAAGCAGGGCAACAAGTACCAAGGAACGGGCAACACGCATCTTTGAGTCTCCTGACAAGTGTCGCCACGTTACTCAGCCTGACCGTTCATCACAACCCTGCGATGTCCTCGCTTTCCTACGGGGCATGTTCGGTTCAACCGACGTGGTAAGTCTGGCCGGTCTGCAAGCCTTCCACGCTTTTGGCGTAAGCCAGCGCCACTTCGGCGGCGGGAACCGGTTTGAAGCCACGGAAGTACGGGGCATAACTGCCCATGGCTTCGACCAGCACGTTCGGGCTGACCGAGTTGATGCGCAAACCGCGCGGCAGTTCGATCGCTGCTGCACGGACGAAGCTGTCGAGGGCGCCATTGACCAGGGAGGCCGAGCTGCCCGTACGAATCGGATCGTGGCTGAGGATGCCGGAGGTGAAGGTGAAGGATGCACCGTCATTGGCGAATTCCCGGCCGATCAGCAGCAGGTTGACCTGGCCCATCAGCTTGTCCCGCAAACCGAGCTCGAAGTCTTGTTCGGTCATGGTCGCCAGCGGCACGAAGTTGACGCTGCCGGCGGCGCAGATCAGCGCATCGAAGTTGCCCGTCTGTTCGAACAGTTTGCGGATTGAGGCGCTGTCACTGATGTCGACCTGAAACTCACCGCTCTTGCGACCGATACGGATGACTTCGTGGCGCTGGGACAGCTCATGGTCAATGGCCGAACCGACGGTGCCAGAGGCGCCAATCAAAAGAATTTTCATCGTGCTGTACCTGAATGGGTTGGATTTAAATTTAAGTTTAGAGTGGTTTTTTCCATAGATAAGCGGGCTAATAGGCAACCTTTGGTTTTCAAATGGAAACAATCCATGAGCGAAATGGACGACCTGGCGGCGTTCGCGGTGTTGATCGAGGCGGGCAGTTTCACCTTGGCTGCCCAGCAACTGGGTTGCAGCAAAGGGCAACTCTCCAAGCGCATCAGCCTGCTGGAAACGCGGTTTTCCGTGGTGTTGCTGCAACGCACTACGCGCCGCTTGAGCCTGACGGCGGCGGGTGTGGCGTTGTTGCCGCAAGCCCAGGCGCTGGTGGTTCAAGTCGAGCGAGCACGTCAGGCCCTGGCGCGGTTGAAAGACGACATGGCCGGCCCGGTGCGGATGACGGTTCCGGTTTCACTGGGGGAAACCTTCTTTGACGGCGCGCTGCTGGAGTTTTCCCGGCAATACCCCGAGGTGCAGATCGAACTGGAGCTCAACAATAACTACCGCGACCTGTCCCGGGACGGTTTCGATTTGGCAATCCGCTCGGAAGTGGCCAACGACGAACGTTTGGTCGCCCGCCCGCTGTTGGCCTGGCACGAGATGACCTGCGCCAGCCCCGCGTACCTTGAGCGATTCGGTGAACCGCTGACACCTCAGGCGCTGGCCGAACACCGCTGCCTGCTCAACAGCCATTACAGCGGTCGCGAAGAATGGCTCTATCACCAACAGCACGAGTTACTGCGGGTGCGAGTGTCGGGGCCGTTCGCCAGCAACCACTACAACCTCTTGAAGAAGGCCGCGCTGGCGGATGCGGGCATTGCGCGTTTGCCGTCGTACTTGCTGCAAGAGGAATTGGCTGACGGGCGTTTGCGCTGGCTCCTGCGCGATTATCAGACTCGCAGCATGCCGATGTACCTGGTGCACCCGTATCAGGGCGGTTTGCCGAAACGTACCCAAGTGTTGGCGGATTATTTGATGGGTTGGTTCAAGCGCAGTGGCGAGGCGTTGGATCGGCTTCAACGATAACGTCTCACCACCCAACCCCTGTGGGAGCGAGCCTGCTCGCGATGACGGTGTGACATTCGGCATTGATGGTGGCTGACACTGCGCTATCGCGAGCAGGCTCGCTCCCACAGGGGATCTTCATCGTCTGGAGTTTTGAGGTCTGGCATACCGCTTGGCGATCAGGTGATCAATCGACAACTTGCCCGGCCCGGTCGCCATCAAGTACAGCAACACCGCAGCCCAGGTGCCGTGGGTCGGATAGGCATCGGGGTACACGAACAGCTGAATAGTCAGTGTCATGCCCAACAGCGCCAGAGCCGAAAAGCGGGTGGCAAAGCCGATCAGAATCAGCATCGGAAAGAAATGCTCGGCAAAGGCCGCCAGGTGCGCCGCCAGTTCCGGGGAGAGCAGTGGCAGGTGATATTCGCTCTGGAACAACGGGATGGTCGAGTCCGCCAGCCTTGGTACGCCGAGTTGAAACGTGCCGTCGATCAAGTCGATGGCCAGGCCTTCCACCTTGGTTTGCCCGGACTTCCAGAACACCGCGGCAATGGAAAAACGCGCGATAAAGGCGATCAGGCTGTGAGGGATTTTTTCCAGCCACTTGATGGCGCGGGCGATGGGGTTCTGGTGGGTGTTCATGGCGATACCTTGTGGTGTAAATGGGTAATGACGTTGTGGCTGATCAGCAGCGCCAGGGTTTGGCTGAGGTCGAAGTCGGGCGCTGTTTCTAACGCTTGGGTGAGGGATTGGTCATTTTGCAGGTTCTGAATGAAGGTGCAGGCGCCGTGGTCGATGGCAAAGACCTCAACTTCCAGACCATTGCGCAACACCAGCGCGTTTTGTCCGTGGCCGAGGTCGATCCCGGCCAGCGTCGCGTCCTGTTGATGCGCCGCCCAGATCGCAACCACGGCAAAAGCTGAAGTCAGCAGATTCAGGGAGGGATGAAACCCGACCGTCAGCTCGCTCAGCGCCTGCGGGTCCGACAGCGCGGCGGCAATCTGTTCATGGCGCAAGGGCAGCGCATCGGCGGCGTGATAGGCCTGAACGCGCAACCGCTCCAGCCGCGCCATGTCGGCCAGATAAGGCACGCTGGCTGCCGGTTCAAAGCTGTCGATGAACTCGGAAAAGTCCTTACCGTAGTCTTTGATGAGTGGGCCTTGAGGCGGTAAATTCTGCACATACAGCCCCGCCATCGCCCGAAAGAACTCATCGCCGACTAACTGCGAAACCACGGGGTAACTGTCGGCCAGGGCGTTGATCAGCGAGCTCTGCACATTGTTGCGATACACCGCGAAACGGCTGGCGGGATCGGCGCCATTGGCACTGAACAAACCGTCGGGGCAGGGCCGTTGCGGATCGAGCAGAGCGGCGGCAAACGCAGCTTGAGTGCTCATGATCGGCCCCCCGCGCAATGCAGCAACTCATCAGCCTGACGGGCTTCGGCATGCAGCACGCTGAAGGCCGGCAATTGGTTGTCGCGCTCGATCAACGTGGCGATCGGGCCAACTCGCTCCAGTACCTGCCTGTACAGCGCCCACACTGCGTTATCGATGGGCGCACCGTGATCGTCGATCAGCAGGCGGTCGCCGAGGCTGTCGGTGTCTTCGGCAAACCCGGCCAGATGAATCTCTCCCACTGCGTGCAGCGGCAGCGCGTCGATGTAAGCCAGCGGATCCCTTTGGTGATTGATGCAGGAGACGTAGACGTTGTTGACGTCCAGCAGCAGGCCGCAACCGGCGCGGCGAATGACTTCGCGGATGAAATCCGCTTCATCGATTGTCGAGCGCTGGAACGCCAGATACGTCGCCGGGTTCTCCAGCAGCATCGGGCGTTTGAGGGCGCTCTGCACCTGATCGATGTGCTCGCAGACGCGGTTCAGCATCGGTGCATCGTAGGCCAGGGGCAGCAGGTCATTGAGAAACACCGGGCCATGGCTGGACCAGGCCAGGTGTTCAGAAAAGGACTGGGGTTGATAGCGTTCGATCAGCGTGGCAAGCCTTTGCAGGTGCTGAAGATCCAGCGGACCTTCGGCACCAATGGACAGGCCAACGCCGTGTAGCGATAGCGGATACTGCTCGCGAATCAACCCCAGAAAATGATGAAACGGGCCGCCGGCCACCATGTAGTTTTCGGCGTGGACTTCGAAGAAACCGATGTCCGGTTGTGCACCGAGCACTTCACGAAAGTGCTCGGTCTTGAGCCCCAGCCCGGAGCGGGGCGGGAGCCCGGAAAGTAAAGGGTTCATGGTCGACACTCAGGCTGGGTGCTGATTACGACTTGGCTTTGTAGGCTTCCAATTGGCCGAAACCGGTTGGCGAGGTTTTGCTCATCGTGGTGACGCAGGTGCCCTTAGGGACGAGTTTCCAGGCATTGGCCTGATGGTCGGTTTTTGCCGTGCCGGCGCAAGTGGTGCCAGCGCCTGCTGCGCAATCGTTTTTGCCTTTCATGGCCACGCCGAAGCATTTTTCCATGTTGGCGTCAGCGGCATGGGCAGTGGAGACAGCGGCGATGCTCAGGGCAGAACCGAGGGCCAGCACCAGGGCGGTGGCGGACAGGGTGCGGGTGGTAGCAGTCATGATGTTTCTCCGAAATTGAGCTTGGGTTGGCAAGCGTTTGTGCTTGCTTACTGCTCTAGAGAAACGACAGGGCGATGCGTTACAGGCCACCCAAAAATTTTTTTGCCGATAAGGTCGTCAGGCAATGCTGATTTTACTGACGCTGGTGATCTGACCGTTCCAGACCATCTCGTAGTGGGCTGTTTGAGTGATCGATGAGAGGGGGGTGGGAGTCATCAATGCCCAGCAGTGGCTCCCCTGCATGCGCACGGAGTTGTACCGCAGACCAGGGATTCCGGCATCCTTGATGGCCTTTCCCAAGCGATGGGAGTGCGTGTAATCGACAGGATCGTAGACAGGATCGTCCATCGCAATGGACACCGCATCCCTCATGGCTTCGTCAACGAAAGTGCAGGATAACCCGCGGAAAACAAACCTCTCGTAATTGAGCCCCTGGACTTTCGACCAATACTGGTTCTGATGATGCTGCACCTCAGCCAGTGCGGTTTCCATCGAGGCAGCCAGATACAACACGCCGAAACTGCCATCGCTGAAACGCGAACCCGCTGGGTTGATGTGGGTGAAAGGAGCGATTGCGTAAGAGCACCCAGGGATGCCGAAGGGAATCTGCGCACGCGGTATCAGCTCAAGCCGGCCGACTTCATTTTGCAGCCTCGGATTGGTGAGGGCCTGGATCTGATACAGCACATCAAATTCGTCCGCGTTTGCCACGTCGTCAAACAGCGCAATGGGCGGAAATTTTGAATTGATCAATCGGTAGGCCTGCAACTGTTCCCCGGCCAATACAGCCAGCTGGCCCACCGTTACCATTGTGCGCCTCGCAGCATGTCGATCCGCCGAAACGTCTCGTACAGGGAAATCATATCCCCTTGGGACATGATTTCGAGCGGGCTACGCCCGTTGAAGAACTCGTTCTCGTTCGCCATCGCCGCAAAACCATAGACGTTTTCAGGGTTATCAAAGACAAGGCGCAGGGTGGCATGGATGTTGAGAATAAAACTGATGCGCTGCATCTGGTCTGAATCCAGGCTGACGGACCAATCGGGATCGCGCTGCTTTGCCCGGGAGTACGTACTGCGGGAAATGCGCAGGATGCGACAGGCCTGATCGCTCGACGCTTGCCACTTTTCGAGTATGCCTACGGCCGCTCGCAAACCAGTCACGCACTGGTCTTTACTGAATGCTTGTGCCAGGGAGGTTGCTGTCATGGCGATCACTTTGATCTGGTCTGTAGATACAAATATATGAAATATGTATCTATGGAGCAAGCTTGTTCGTGTTGTGAATACGCAGACCCCCGTAGGAGCTGCCGAAGGCTGCGATCTTTTGACTTTGATCTTTTCTGAATCACTGAAGATCAATATCAAAAGATCGCTGCCTTCGGCAGCTCCTACGGGGGCGAACCGGTTACGTCAGGCGTTTTGCGGATCGATGTTGTCGAGCGCTCGATTAACGACCAGCTCACCGAGCATGATGCTTTGCTGGATGCCGAGCAGCATGTGGCGGTGCGAGCCTTCGAGGAGCGCGGCGAAATTACTGGCCATTACGCTGGCCGATGCCAGTGATTCACAGGCGTGGCGAAGCAGGGTTTGCACATCGTGACCGGACGCGACGACAAATATCGTGCTGGGATTGTGTGGGGGATTAGGTGAATTCTTGAACATAAGTCTGTGCTCGCGATAAGGGCTGCGCCCGGTTCGCGACTAAACGAGGGTGGCAGCGGTGTGCAGGTTAGTCGACCGATGAGCACAGAAACTCGGCGCGCCCGAAGGCGCCCTGCACACAGCCGCCATCAAGTGCAGGGAAGGGATACCTGACTCTATGGCGCTTATGCGTTTCTGTGAAAAACAACCGAGCGACTAAACCCGACCACTGATAGGCAGTGGCAGGGAAACGATAGAGGCCAGGCCCAAGGCGCACAAGCCGGCGGATTCTGGCGTAGTCGTAGGCAACGGCGCAAGGATGTGTAGCTTGCAGGAAGTAACACTGACACAGATTAAACACGCTCTCCAAAACACCAAAAATCCCCTGTGGGAGCGGGCTTGCTCGCGAATGCAATCTGACATTCAAAATAGGTGGTGACTGACCCACCGCTTTCGCGAGCAAGCCCGCTCCCACATTGGATCTTTGTTGTTGTGAGGTTTGTGGCAGGCAGAAAAAAACGGCCTGCGAAGGCCGTTTTTTTGTTTACCGCAATCGCTTAACCACCGAGGTACGCTTCGCGCACTTTCGGGTCGGTCAGCAGCGCTTCACCTGTCCCTGTCATCACCACCCGGCCGTTTTCCAGCACATAGGCACGGTCAGCGATTTTCAGCGCCTGGTTGGCGTTTTGCTCCACCAGAAACACCGTCACACCGTCCTTGCGCAGTTGTTCGATGATGTCGAAGATCTGCTGGATGATGATCGGTGCCAGGCCCAGCGATGGCTCGTCGAGCAGCAACAGCTTGGGCTTGCTCATCAGCGCACGGCCGATGGCGAGCATTTGCTGTTCGCCGCC
>LNAP01001826.1_pt1 | contig 22042 bp, 18 predicted proteins | sample 602601 | NCBI WGS metagenome assembly LNAP01 (sample SAMN02440304, study PRJNA202911) | soil metagenome | biome: Subtropical and temperate rainforests or woodlands; isolation source: soil samples (1 kg each in a 20% v/v slurry with milli Q water) were... ...
TGGGCCGGCGGCGGGATCGTTTCGCCGCTTTATCCGTGGCGCTACAGCCCAGCGGTCACGGCGCTGGCGCATTGGTCGCAGGATTTCTATCCGCAGCTTGGCGAGCGGCTTCTGGAAGAGACGGGGGTGGACCCCGAGGTGCATGTCACCGGCCTTTACTGGCTGGATCTACATGACGAGGCGGAGGCGCTGAGTTGGGCTGAGCGTTATGGCCGGCCGCTGACGTCGGTGTCGATGGAGACCGTGCGCCAGGCAGTGCCTTCGCTGGGTGAGGGTTACGAGCGCGCCGTCTACATGGAGGGTGTTGCCAACATTCGCAATCCTCGTCTGTTGCGCGCCTTGCGCGAAGCGCTGCGGCAGCTGCCGAATGTGACTGTGATCGAGCAGTGCGCGGTCGAGGGTTTCCTCCGCGACGGTACGCGTATCGTGGGCGTGCAGACAGCGCAGGGCGAGATGCGGGCGGATCAGGTGGTAGTGGCTGCGGGCGCCTGGAGCGCACAGCTGCTGGCGACCCTGGGGCTGGAGATTCCGGTCAAACCGATGAAGGGGCAGATGATTCTATTCAAGTGCGCCGAGGACTTCCTGCCGAGCATGGTGCTGGCCAAGCGGCGCTATGCGATTCCGCGACGCGATGGCCATATCCTGGTAGGCAGCACCCTGGAAGATGTCGGCTTCGACAAGACGCCGACGGAAGACGCGCTGGAAAGCCTCAGGGCGACGGCGATCGAGCTGCTGCCGGCGCTGGCCGACGCGCAAGTGGTCAAGCACTGGGCAGGTCTGCGACCCGGTTCGCCGGACGGCGTGCCTTATATAGGGCAGGTGAGCGGTTTCGACGGTCTGTGGCTGAACTGCGGGCACTTCCGCAACGGGTTGGTGCTGGCGCCGGCGTCCTGTCAGCTGCTTGTCGATCTGATGCTTGAGCAGGCGCCGATCGTGGATCCATCGCCCTATGCACCGGCCGGGCGTATCGCCGATCAGAAGAGCTGATCGGCCCTTCGCGGTACTCCGGTTTCACAAGCAGTCCGGGTTTCATATCCGTCGCCCGGACTCTGTTCTGCTACCAACTCGCATTGCTGGTAAATTAGCCGGCACTTCGGCTCTGCCAGGCAGAGCCAGATTGGCGAGTGAGGTTTGTGTGGCGAAGAAAACCACTTCCCTGGCCGGCCTGAGCGGGCTGGTCTATTCCACCGATGCCGGTCGGCATTGTCCCGAGTGCAGTCAACCGCTGGGCAGTTGCATCTGCAAACAGAGCGTTCTGCCCGAAGGCGACGGTATTGCGCGGGTGCGCCGCGAGAGCAAGGGGCGGGGCGGCAAGACGGTGACGACCATCAGTGGCGTTCCCTTGCCCGAGACCGAGCTCAAGGAGCTCGCCAGCGCGCTGAAACGCCGCTGCGGCACGGGTGGTGCGCTGAAGGATGGCGTCATCGAGATTCAGGGCGATCACGTTCAGCTGCTGATCGACGAGCTGAGCAAACGTGGCTTCAAGGCCAAGAAGTCCGGTGGCTGAGCACCGCTGTTACACCTCCACCGATTTTCACCATTTTCCGCATATCGGCTGTCGAAGCCGCATAGCCTTCGCCGCGCGGTTCTGCTCGCTGCGAAACACTCAATTTCTTCCGGGAGGCCCTGATGCCTGTACGACGCACACGTAAAGACGACGGTAGCCAGTGGACCGCTGCCGACAGCCGCAGCATCTACGGTATCCGCCACTGGGGCGCTGGGTATTTCGCAATCAACGACCAGGGCAATGTCGAAGTGCGCCCGCAAGGGCCGAGCGGCGAGCCGATCGAGGTCAACGGCCTGATCGAGCAATTACGCGAGGCGGGGCTGTCGCTGCCGTTGCTGGTGCGTTTCCCCGGCATCCTGCAGGACCGCGTGCGGCGCCTGACCGGTGCCTTCGATGCCAACATCGAGCGCATGGAGTACGCCGGCAAGTACACCGCGTTGTACCCGATCAAGGTCAACCAGCAGGAAGCGGTGGTGGAGAACATTATCGCCACGCAGAACGTTTCCATCGGCCTGGAGGCGGGTTCCAAGCCGGAGCTGATGGCTGTGCTGGCGCTGGCGCCGAAGGGCGGCACCATCGTCTGCAATGGCTACAAGGACCGCGAGTTCATCCGCCTGGCGCTGATGGGGCAGAAGCTCGGCCACAATGTGTTCATCGTCATCGAGAAGGAGTCCGAGGTCGGGCTGGTGATCGAGGAGGCCAACGAGCTTAAACTGACCCCGCAGGTCGGCCTACGTGTGCGCCTGTCGTCGCTGGCATCGTCGAAGTGGGCCGATACCGGTGGCGAGCGGTCGAAGTTCGGCTTGTCCGCGGCGCAGCTGCTCTCGGTGATCGAACGCTTCCGCGCCGCAGAAATGGACCAGGGCATTCGCTTGCTGCACTTCCACATGGGTTCGCAGATCGCCAATCTGGCCGACTATCGTCAGGGCTTCCGTGAGGCGATTCGTTACTACGCCGAGCTACGGGCGTTGAACCTGCCGGTGGATTACATCGATGTGGGCGGCGGACTGGGGGTCGACTACGACGGCACCCACTCGCGCAATGCCAGCTCGATCAACTACGACATCGACGAATACGCCGGTACCGTGGTCGGCATGCTCAAGGAGTTCTGCGAGGCACAGGGGCTGCCGCACCCGAACATCTTCTCCGAAAGCGGGCGGGCGATGACCGCGCACCATGCGGTGTTGGTCATGCAGGTCACCGACGTCGAGCGGCACAACGATGAGCTGCCGGTGATCGACAACTACGACGAACTGCCGGAGATCGTGCAGTCGCTGGCCGACCTGCTCGGACCGACCGACCCGGAAATGGTCACCGAGACCTACTGGCGCGCTACCCACTACATGAGCGAGTCCAGCGCGCAGTACGCCTCCGGCAAGCTGACGCTGGCGCAGAAGGCACTGGCCGAGCAGAGCTACTTCGCCATCTGCCGACGCCTGTACAACCAGCTCAAGGCCCGTCAGCGCTCGCATCGGGCAGTGCTCGACGAGCTCAACGACAAGCTGGCGGACAAGTACATCTGCAATTTCTCGGTGTTCCAGAGTCTGCCGGACACCTGGGCGATCGACCAGATCCTGCCGATCGTGCCGCTGCAGCGGCTGAGCGAGGAGCCGGTGCGGCGCGCTGTGCTGCAGGACCTGACCTGCGACTCGGATGGCAAGATCAAGCACTACGTCGACGAGCAGAGCATCGAAAGCAGCATGCCGGTGCACGAGGTCGCGCCTGGCGAGGAGTACTTCCTCGGCGTGTTCCTGGTCGGTGCCTACCAGGAGATTCTCGGCGACATGCACAACCTGTTCGGCGATACCGACTCGGTGAACGTCTATCAGCGTGAGGACGGCAGCTACTACCACGCCGGCATCGAGACCCACGACACCATCGAGGACATGCTGCGCTACGTGCACCTGTCGCCCGAGGAGCTGATGACCTATTACCGCGACAAGGTCGCCAGCGCCAAGCTGAGTGCCAAGGAGCGCACCCAGTACATCGACGCGTTACGTCTGGGGCTGACGCGCTCGTCCTATCTGACGCCTTGAGCCGCGATCCCGGCGTCAGCCGGGCATTACGCCAAAGCCCCGTGCCATCAGCGACGCCAGCAAGGGGATCAGCAGGAGCAGCAGCAGCTCCAGGCGGATGGTCAGCTTGACCCACCTGGCGCTGTTGTCCGAGATGATCGGTGCCTGGCCTGCGGACAAGGCCGGGCGCCAGCGCAGGAACGTCAGGGTCGGATAGATGGAGAGCACCGCGACCACCACGAACAGGCCGATCTTGGCGTGGAACAGGCTGTTCTTCAGGTAGTAGTCCAGGCCTTTGCCATAGAGGATGGCCCGGGCCGCTCCGCTGGCCAGTACCGCCGCCGCGGTGATACCGAAGGCGATGTCGATACGGAACAGGCTGCGCGCTCGCTCCAGCGTCAGCGGCTGACGGAACAGCTGGTGCTCCAGCAGCAGCAGGGCAAAGAGCAGGAATATCGCCAGAAAATGCAGGTAGGCGGCGATGGCGTAGGCCATGTTCAGTGTCCTTCGGAGTGTGTGGTGCTCGGCGCGCCCATGTTAAACCAGGCTCCGCGGCGCTGCAGGCGCTGAGCGAGCACGCCCAGGCAGACGCCGCGCATCAGCATGAAGCTCAGAAACGCCAGCCACAAGCCGTGATTGCCAAGCCCTTGCAGCAGCCAGCCCAGTGGCAGCGTCAGGCCTACCGCTAGGAGCATGCTGTTGCGCATCTCCCGCGCGCGGGTTGCACCGATGAACAACCCGTCGAGCAGATAGCTCCAGACCGCAATCAGCGGCAACGCCGCCAGATAGGGCAGGTAGATCAGCGCGGTCGCGCGGACCTCGGGAATGTCGGTCTGCAGCTGGATAAATAGATGGCCGCCAAGCAGGAAGAACAAGCCGAAGGCGACGCTGGCCAGCAGCGACCAGCCCCCGGCGACCACCATCACCCGCTGCAGCGCGTTGCGGTCGCGGGCACCGATGGCATGCCCGCTCAAGGCTTCCACGGCATGCGCCAGTCCGTCGAGGGCGTGCGCGGTCAGCAGCAGGCCATTGAGCAGCAGGGCGTTGGCGGCGACCGTCGCATCACCCAGGCGGGTGCCCTGGACAGTCACCAGGAAGAACACCAGTTGCAGCGCCAGCGAGCGCAGGAAGATGTCGCGGTTGACCGCCATCAGCGGCCGCCAGCTCAACCAGCGGCGCAGCGCGCGGGTATCGACTCGACCGGGATAGCGTGCCAGCGCCTTGCGGGTGAGCGCCAGGCCGAGCAGCGCGCCGCTCCATTCGGCGATCACCGAGGCGCGTGCGGCGCCGGTCACGCCCCAGTCGAGGCCGAGCACGAACCACAGGTCCAGCGCCACGTTGATCAGATTGGTGGTCAGCAGGATGGCCAGTGGCGCGCGAGCGTTCTGCGTGCCGAGGAACCAGCCGATCAACGCATAGCTGGCCAGCGCCGCGGGCAGGCCGAACAGCCGCGTGTGGAAATAATCACGGGTGAGTTCGTCCAGTTCGGCCGAGGGCTGCATGAGCTGCAGGGCCGCGCCTTTCAGCGGCACGCCGAGCACCCCGAGCAACAGCGCGAAACCCAGGGCCAGCAGCAATCCCTGTAACAAGATCTGGCGAAGGGCGCCGCCGTCGTTGCGACCCGCGGCCTGGGCGGCGAAGCCCGTCGTGCCCATGCGCAGAAAGCCCATCACCCACACCAGCAGCGTATACAGGCTACCGCCGACCGCCACTGCGCCCAGCTGATGCGCGTGCGGCAGATGGCCGATCACGCTGCTGTCCACCAGTGCGACCAGCGGAACGGATAGGTTCGACAGGATCATCGGCGCCGCCAGCGCCCACACCTTGCTGTGGGTTGGGGCGTGGCGCCAGGCGGCAAGCATGCTGGACATTACGGGCCTCCGGGACGGCCCGGCACTATACGTGGCATGCAATGAAAGAGGGAAAGTCCGAGCTTTAGGCTGCGCGTCAGTGAATCAACCAGCTCAGCAGCCACAGCCCGAGGAACAGCCAGATCAGCCCGCCGATGATCGAGCCGCGAAAGAACGCGCGGACCGCCGCAACCAGCAACAGCAGGCCGATCGCCAGTGCTACCAGGCTGATCAGAGAGCGGTCCATGCCCAGCGTACGCGACAACCCCTCGAGGAAATTGTGTCCGGCCCTGGCAAACAGGCCGAAGAAGTCGCCCAGCGCCTCGACGATGAAACGTATGACCGCGCCCAGCGCCTGTCCCAGCCATTCGAAGAATCCTTCTACCCGCATGTATCACTCTCCTGAACGTTCGATTGCGGTGCCCAAGCACGGCTCTGGGCATTGGGCTCTCGAGTGCGCCCGAGAGTTCCGAACGGTCGCCGCTGCACTGGAACCACCAGGGCAGGAGGCGGTCGGAATGTCGCTGTGAGTCCTTAGCGCATCATGCGTTCCCGACCTTCATGCAACTGCAACAAGCGCCAGGCAGCCTGCCTACCATTCCCAGAACGAGAAGACCAACGATGCTGGCCATTGCCAGAGCGCGCCTGGAACGAATCAAGACACTGCGCCCCGCCTGGGCCTATGGCTGCGTCTTTTTCGGCCTGCTCTACGTTGTCACCGCCACTCATCTGGACGAGCGGCTGTTCTATACGCTGAAAACCACTTGGCATGAAAGCAGCTGGGAAAGGCACAGCCTCTGGCTACCCGAATACCGGGTGAAGATCGACGCGCTGCAGGTAGCCACGGTGGAAGACAATCTTTCCGGGCTGACCTATGACGAACGCCGCGATCATCTCTGGGGCGTCGTCAATAACCCCGAAGAGCTGCTGGCGCTGGACAAGGATGGCGGCTTCCGCGCGCGCTACCCGCTGCGCGGGTTCCAGGACGTCGAGGGCGTGACCTATCTGGGTGATGACCTGCTTGTGTTGACCGAGGAGCGCAAGCAGTCGCTGTTGATCGTGCAGGTTCCCAAGATTGCCGGGCCGCTGCAGCGTACCGACGCCCGCTCCATCACTCTGGCCCTGAACGACGAGGACAATACCGGTTTCGAGGGCGTCGGGTACGACCGCGCCGGTGATCGGCTGTTCGTGGTCAAGGAGCACTCACCGCGCAAGCTCTACGAGATCCAGGGCATCAAGCGCAGTCTGGCAGGTGACATGGACATCAAGATCATCGACCGTGAGGCCTGGATTGAGAAGCTGGACATGGCCAGTGATCTGTCCTCGGTGCACTTCGACGAGCGTACCGGCCATCTGGTGCTGCTCAGCGACGAGGCGAAGATGATGCTGGAACTCGATGCCGAGGGCGAGCTGGTCAGCTTCCGCTCGCTCTGGAGCGGGTTTGCCGGACTCGAGCGCAGCGTGCCGCAGGCCGAAGGGATGACCTTCGATGCACAGGGCAATCTCTACCTGGTCAGCGAGCCCAACCTGTTCTACGCCTTCGAGCACGAGTGACGCCCGCCGCGCACCTGCTAGCCGCGCTGGATCAGCCAGACGCCGGCGAAGATCAGCAGCAGACCGGAGACCTTGCCGAAGCTGATGCTGGACTGGCGAAAGCCGGCCCAGCCGAAGTGATCCAGCAGCAAGGCGACGAACAGCTGGCCGGCCAGCAATAGCGCCATGAACAGCAGCGCTCCCGTGCGCGGTGCGGCGAAGGCGGCCGTGGCGATGAAAAAGGCCCCCAGCAGCCCACCACACCAGTGCCACCAGTGCAGGCCTTTGAGCGTCTGCAACGCCGGGATATCGCGCTGGACTGCCACGATGACGAACAGCGCCAGTGTGCCCACGGTAAACGAAAGCAGTGCCGCGCCCATCACGTTGCCGAGGTGACGCGCGACCTGGCCGTTGATTCCGGCCTGCAGCGGCAGCATCGCGCCGGCAATGAACGGAAGGGTGAGTAACCACCAGGCAACGGCAGGCATTTCGGATCTCCGGAATCAGGGCGCGACAGTATGGCGAGCCGGGATACGACTCGCCATAGCGGGACAGCGGTTCGCCGCGCTTGGCTCAGCGCGGCGGGTATTGCGACAGCACCCGTGTCACCAGCTCGCGCATGCTGCCGGCGCGCTGCTCGGGGGTGCCCTGGCGGTTGCTCAGGGTCTGCTCGGCGCTGCCGCGCCAGACCAGTTTGCCGTCAGCGGCGTCATACAGGTCGATCTGCAGCGTGACGACTTGGTAGTCGATGGTGCGGGTGTCGGTGAACATCGGCCCACCCCAGTAGCCGTACCAGGGATTGCCCCAGGCGCCGGAGGTGGTCGTGTACTGCTGGGTACGCTGGTCGACGATGTACCAGGCCTGCACCTTGAGGTCCGCCGCTTTGCTGGCCGTGGCGGGACGCAGTCCCTGCTGATCGAGCTGCTCGGCGATCGCCGCCCGGATGCGTTGTTCGGTGAGGTCGCTTTTGATTCGTGGATCATCAGGCCGATACTGCAGCGCCGGTTCCTGCCAGCCCCAGGCCCGATAGGCCGAGAAATCCCGCGTCGGATCGAAATCGCGCTGCACCTGCGGGCCCTGGCAGGCGGCTAGCGCGAAGAGCAGAGGTATCAGCAACAGGCAGCGCAACATGATCGTTCTCCGGGGGTGGAATCTGTTCAGTCTAGGCCTCGGCGCGGTGCTGAGTCTGCATCGCTGTCACGCTCAGCGCGGCGGGTAGTCCGCCAGCGCCCGCTGCACCGCCTCGCGCAGCGCATCCTGCTGCTTGGCGCGGCTACCGCCGCTACGTGCTTCGGCGCGATTGCTCCAGATCGATTGGCCGGAAGCCGCGTCGAACATCTCGATAAGCACCGAGAGCACCTCTTCCTCGTAGTTGCGCACGATGGGTACGCTCGTCCCCACGCCATAACCTGAGCCGTAGCCGCCACCGTAGCGGCCTGCGCCGACATGCGGGCCGTAATCATCGTAAGTCTGCCGAATGCGGGTCTCCTTGCTGGCGCGGGCGCTGATCAACAGCTCGCCCTTGCGCTCGGCCTGCGCGGGGCGCAAGCCGAGTTGATCGAGCGCGCCGGCGACCATTTCCTGCAGCTCCTCGCCGGTGATCGACGCGGTGCCGGCTGGTGGTGCTTGCCAGCTCCAGTTCTGGTAGCTGGAGAAGTCCCTTGGCGCCGCCGGATAGACCGGTGACTGGATCTGCTCGATAGGTGGCGCCGGAGGAATCGGCGCGGATTCGTCGGTATAGGGGTTCTGGCTCTGGCAGGCTGCAAGGCCCAGGCAGAGCACCGGCAGCATGGCGCGGATCGACATCGGTACCTCCCGGTCGGCTCAGAGCGGCCGACACATCCAGTGCAGGTAGCGCCCGAGACCGGCAAATTGTGGATGGCGGCGGTAGGCCAGCTCCATCTCGATCAGTTCGGCCGGCTCGGTGCGGGCCTGGAAATCGGCGGGCATGTAGTCATGGAATACGCGCACGCCACTGGTTGTTTCGACCTGCCAGTGCGGTGCGAGTTGCGCCGCCAGCTCGCGTGGGTCCAGCGGCTGCTGCGGGGTCAGGCTCTGGCGCTCGCCGGCATAGGTCTGGCTGCGCAGCTTCTTGAAATGGCCCTTGAGCAGGTTGCGGTAGATCAGCGCGTCGCGGTTGTAGAAGGCCAGCGATAGCCAGCCATCGGCCGATGTCAGGCGATGCAGCACCGGCAGGATCGCCTGGGGCTCGGCCAGCCATTCCAGCACCGCGTGGCAGATCACCAGATCGAAACGACCCTCGACCTGGCTTTCGACTGTCTGCCAGGGCGCCTGAATGAAGGTTGCCTGCTGGCCGGCTGCGGCAAACTGTTTGCGCGCGCCTTCCAGCATCGGCTCTGCCGGTTCTGCCAGGGTCACATCATGGCCCTGCTGGGCCAGCCACAGACTCATATGGCCGAGGCCGGCGCCGATATCCAGCACCCGCAGTGGCCGTTGCGGCAGGGCTTCCGTCAGGTCGGCCTGCAGCACGGCAAGGCGGATCGCACCCTTGGCGCCGCCGTAGATCTTCTCGGCGAAGCGCGTCGCCAGCTCGTCGAAATGCCGGTCGCTCATCGGGCGAACCGCCGCTCGTTGTCGGCCAACTTGGCCAGCAGTGCCTGTTCCATGTCGATGCCCAGCTCGCTGCACATCAAGAGCAGGTACATGAGGATGTCGCCGACTTCCTGCCCGGCATGCTCAAGTTTGTCGGCCGAAAGCTGGCGCGACTCGTCCTCGGTCTGCCACTGAAATATTTCTACCAGCTCGGCCATTTCCACGCTGGCGGCCATGGCGAGGTTTTTCGGGCTGTGAAAGCGCTGCCAGTCGTTCTGATCGCGGATGGCGTGCAGGCGTTGGGTGATCTGTTCGATGTTCATCTGGGAGGGTGGGCGTGTTCGAAAGACGACAAGCTTCCGCCAGCGCGGCAGCGCCCGCAAGGGGCGTCAGCCGCGGCGCACTTTCAGCTCACGTCCGATGGCGATCACGCCGGGACGGTAATCGCCCTGCTCTATGGCGCGGATTGCCTGTTCCAGGGTTTGCTCGGCGATCTGCTCGTGCTGCTGGGAAATCGCATTGACCCGGATCGGCAGGAAATCCAGCAACTGCGCGTCACCAAAGGTCGCCAGTCGCAGCTGCTCTGGCCACAGCAGGTTCCGCTCGCGCAGCGCATCGAAGACGCCTTCGAGCAAGACGTAGGCGGTGGTGATCAGCGCATCGGGCAGCGGGCCGCGGTCGAGCAGGGCGAGCATCTGTTCACGGCCGCACGCACGGCTGAACTGTTCGGCCTGCAGGATGCTGACCTGACCGCTGTGCTGCGACAGTGCCTGGCGGAAACCTTCCTCGCGCTGCTGACTGATGGGCAATGCCGGGCGTGCGCTGATCAGGGCGATATGGGCGGCGGCCGGAACTGCCAGCGAGCGGGTGAGCAGGGCGGCCGCTTCACAATCATCGCTGACCACCGAGCAGAAGTGCTCGGCGTCAAGCGCACGGTCGAGGGCGATCACCGGCGTGCCAGCCGCCTGCACCTTGCGATAGCTCTGGTCGTCGGCTGGTAGGCAGCTGGCGACGATCAGCGCATCGCAGCGGCGCGAGCGCAGCAGCTGGATGACCTGGCGCTCGGTGTCCGGCTCGTCGTCGGTGCCGGCGATCAGCAGCTGGTAGCCGCGCTGCCGCGCACGCTGCTCGAGCAGTTTGGCCAGACGCGCGTAGCTGGGGTTTTCCAGATCCGGAACGATGAAGCCGAGGGTGCGCGACTGCCCTCGACGCAGGCCAGCCGCCTGCTGGTCGAGCTGAAAGCCCTGCTGTTCGGCCACGGCCATCACCCGCTCGACCGTGGCCGCGCTGATACGGCGCTGCGCGGCCTTGCCATTGAGCACATAGCTGGCGGTGGTTACCGAAACGTTGGCGAGGCGGGCGATGTCGGTCAGTTTCAACAGAGGGTCCTGAGACGGGTGGTATGAACTCGGGCTTCTAGAATTACCCAATATTGCGTAATGTGCCAGCCTTAGGTGAAACGTTTCAGCAGTGTTTCGGTCTGAAGCGCCAGCCCAGGATTCGGGCAAAGCCGGCGCGACCGTCGGCCACAACAATCGCGAGCCCCGCAGGAGTTCTCCATGCTTGATTTGAATGCACAGCACATCCACATGCATCAGGCCGCGGCGGACAAGCCAGCGGCGCTGGCCCTGCTGGGTGAAGTTCTGGTCGCCGACGGGCTGGTCGCGCCGGGTTATCTGGACGGGCTGCGTGCGCGTGAAGCGCAGGGCTCGACCTTTCTCGGTCAGGGCCTTGCGATTCCCCATGGCACGCCGGAAACCCGCGATCAGGTGTTCACCACTGGCGTGCGGCTGCTGCATTTTCCGGCCGGCGTCGACTGGGGCAACGGCCAGCTGGTGTATCTGGCCATCGGTATCGCTGCGCGTTCCGACGAACACCTGCGCCTGCTACAGCTGCTGACCCGAGCATTGGGTGAAGGCGATCTGAGCGAGGCGCTGCAGAAAGCCGAAAGCCCGGAAGCCATCATCGACCTGCTGCAAGGTGCGCCACAGGCGCTGGCGCTGGATGGCGAGCTGGTCTCGCTGGGTGTCGCTGCGGATGATTTCGACGAGCTGGCCTGGCAGGGCGTCAAGCTGCTCAAGCGCGCCCAGTGCGTGGAGCCAGGCTTCAATGCCAGCCTGCCGCTTGGCCAGGCGTTGCCGCTGGGTGATGGCCTCTGGTGGCTCAGCAGCGAGCAATCGGTGCAGCGCCCTGGACTGGCGTTCGTTACGCCCGGGTCGAATCTTGAACACCAGGGCCAGCCCCTCAACGGGCTTTTCGTGCTGGCCAGCCTGGGCGAAGCGCATCGGGCGATGCTCGAGCGCCTGTGCAATCTGCTGATCGAAGGCCGCGGGCAGGAGCTGAGTCAGGCGACGTCCAGTCGCACAGTGCTCGAAGCCCTGGGCGGAGAAGTGGCTGCAGACTGGCCTAGTGCCCAGGTGACACTGGCTAACGCCCATGGTTTGCATGCGCGTCCGGCCAAGGTACTGACCGAAATCGCTCAGGCCTTCGATGGAGAAATCCGTGTGCGGCTGGCTGGCAGTGAGAGCGCCGGGGTATCGGCCAAGAGTTTGAGCAAATTGCTGGCGATGGGCTCGCATCGCGGCCAGGTGCTGGAGTTCATCGCCGAGCCCTCGATCGCCGACGATGCGTTGCCGGCGCTGGTCCGCGCGGTGGAGGAAGGGCTGGGCGAGGAAATCGAGCCGCTGCCGGCCGGCGGGGCGCCGGCGGAGCAGCGGGCCGTGCAACTGAATGAGGCAGCCCAGGACGTGCCCGTCTTGCGGGCCGGCGAGCAGGTCATCGGAATCGCCGCCGCGCCCGGCATCGCCATCGGTCCGGTCCTGGTACGCAAGCCGCAGGTGATCGACTACCCCAAGCGCGGCGAGTCTCCGGTGATCGAACTGCAGCGGCTGGATGCGGCGCTGGACAAGGTCCATGCGGAGATCGGCACGCTGATCGATGAGAGTCAGGTCGCCAGCATCCGCGACATCTTTACCACCCATCAGGCCATGCTGCGCGACCCGGCGCTGCGCGAGGAAGTCCAGGCGCGGCTACAAAAAAGTTTGAGTGCCGAGGCCGCCTGGATGGAGGAAATCGAAGCTGCGGCGCAGCAGCAGGAGGCCTTGCACGACAAGCTGCTGGCCGAGCGGGCCGCCGACCTGCGTGACGTGGGTCGCCGTGTGCTGGCCTGCCTGACTGGTGTGGAAGCCGATCAAGCCCCAGACGAGCCATACATTCTGGTGATGGACGAGGTGGCGCCTTCGGACGTCGCCACGCTAAACGCCCAGCGGGTCGCAGGCATTCTTACCGCTGGCGGCGGCGCCACTTCGCATAGCGCCATCATCGCCCGCGCTCTGGGCATTCCGGCGATAGTCGGTGCTGGGCCGGGTGTGCTTGGGCTGGCGCCAAACACACTGCTGCTGCTCGACGGCGAGCGCGGTGAACTGCTGGTCGCCCCGACCGATGCGCAACTGGAGCAGGCCCGCAACGAGCGCGCCACCCGCGAGGAGCGCAAGCGCCTGGCAAATGAGCGTCGCCTTGAGCCGGCCATCACCCGTGACGGCCATCCGGTAGAGATCGCTGCCAACATCGGCGCTGCCGGCGAAACCCCGGAAGCGGTGGCGATGGGCGCCGAAGGCATCGGCCTGCTGCGTACCGAACTGGTGTTCATGAACCATTCCCAGGCGCCGGATCAGGCAACCCAGGAGGCCGAGTACCGCCGCGTGCTGGAAGCCCTCGAAGGGCGTCCGTTGGTGGTGCGCACGCTTGACGTCGGCGGTGATAAGCCGCTGCCGTACTGGCCGATGCCCGCCGAGGAAAACCCCTTCCTCGGCGTGCGTGGCATTCGCCTGAGTTTGCAACGCCGGGACATCCTCGAAACCCAGCTGCGCGCCTTGCTCGCCTCGGCCGATGGCCGCCCGCTGCGGATCATGTTCCCCATGGTCGGCAACATTGATGAATGGCGCACCGCCAAGGCCATGGTCGACCGTCTGCGCGTTGAGCTGCCGGTGGCCGATCTGCAGGTCGGCATCATGATCGAGATCCCCTCAGCAGCTTTGATCGCGCCGGTGCTGGCGCAGGAAGTCGACTTCTTCAGTATCGGCACCAACGACCTGACCCAGTACACCCTGGCCATCGACCGCGGCCATCCGACGCTCTCTGGCCAGGCCGACGGCTTGCATCCGGCGGTGTTGCGCCTGATCGGCATGACGGTCGAGGCCGCCCATGCCCACGGCAAGTGGGTCGGCGTCTGTGGTGAGCTGGCCGCTGATGCATTGGCGGTGCCGATGCTGGTGGGCTTGGGCGTGGACGAACTGAGCGTCTCGGCGCGCAGCATTGCCCTGGTGAAAGCGAGGGTGCGCGAGCTGGACTTCACGACCTGCCAGAGGCTGGCCCAGCAAGCCCTGATGCTGCCCGGCGCCCATGAAGTCCGCGCCTTCGTCGGGGAGCACTGCTGATGGCTCGCGTGCTGACCGTCACTCTCAACCCGGCCCTGGACCTGACCGTGCAGCTGTCCGCGCTGCGCCTGGGCCAGGTCAATCGCAGCGAAAGTCTGCAGGTGCATGCCGCCGGAAAGGGGCTCAACGTCGCGCAGGTGCTGGCCGACCTCGGTCATCAGCTGACCGTCACCGGCTTTCTCGGCGAGGGCAATCCGCAGGCCTTCGAGCAGTTGTTCGCCGCGCGTGGATTTGCCGACGAATTCGTCCGCGTGCCGGGCGATACCCGCAGCAACATCAAACTCGCCGAAGCGGACGGGCAGGTCACCGACATCAACGGCCCAGGGCTGACGGTGAGCGAGGCGCACTGCACGGAGCTGCTGACGCGCCTCCAGCGGCTGGCGCCTGCTCATGACCTCGTGGTCGTCGCCGGCAGCTTGCCGCGTGGCATCGACAGTCAGTGGTTCGTGGAGATGCTGAATACGCTCAAAGCGCTCGGCATGCGGGTGGCGCTAGATACCAGTGGCGCCGCATTGCGTGACGGGCTGGCGACCAGGCCCTGGCTTATCAAACCTAATGAGGAAGAGCTGGGCGAAGCGCGCGGCGTCGATCTTTCCGAGTCCTCAGCGTTGGCATCCGAAGCACGACGACTGCAAGCCGAAGGCATCGAACACGTGGTGGTTTCGCAGGGCGCCAATGGCGTCAGCTGGTTCTCGCCGAGCGCGGCCCTGCACGCCAATCCGCCCAAGGTTCAAGTCGTCAGCACCGTCGGTGCCGGCGACTCGCTGCTTGCCGGGATGCTTCACGGCCTGCTGCAAGGCTGGCCGACCGAGCGCACGCTCACACAGGCCACTGCCATCGCCGCGCAGGCAGTCGGGCAGGTTGGGTTCGGCATCACCGACACGGCTGAACTTGCGGAGCTTGAAGCTGCGGTGCGCCTGCAGTCGCTCAGCCAATAATTCGAACAAGAGGTGAAGGAATGAATCTTCTCATCGTCACGGCCTGCCCCAACGGAATGGTCACCAGCGTGCTGACTTCACGGCTGCTCGAAGCGGCTGCCCATCGTCTGGGCTGGTCGACCGCCGTGGAAGTCCACGATCCCAAGGCCATCGGTTCGCCGCTGACGCCCGCGCAGATCGCCAATGCCGATCTGGTGGTGGTGGTGAAAACCGGGCCGCTGTCGCTGCAACGCTTCGTCGGCAAGCGCGTCGCCCAGTCCACTCCATCCGAGGCGCTGCTCGACCCGGAAGCCTTCCTGCGCAGTGCCGCGGACACCGCCAGCGAGCTGCAGCAGGCCGACGAAGTGGATGCGGCGCATACCAGCGGCAAGCCCAAACTTGTCGCCATCACCGCCTGTCCGACCGGCGTCGCACACACCTTCATGGCGGCTGAAGCCCTGCAGCAGGCGGCGATCCGCAAGGGTTACGACCTGCAGGTTGAAACCCGCGGCTCGGTGGGGGCGCGCAATGTGCTCGAAGCCCAGGCCATCGAAGAGGCCGACGTGGTGCTGCTGGCTGCGGATATCGAGGTGGATGTCACCCGTTTCGCCGGCAAGCGCGTATTTCGCTGCGGCACCGGCGTGGCCCTCAAACAACCCGATGCGACCCTGGATCGCGCGCTGGAAGAAGGCTCGGTGCTCGCTGGAGGCGCCGCTGCCAGCGCAAGTGGTGAACAGAAGGGCGAGAAGGCTGGCGTCTACAAGCACCTGCTGACCGGCGTGTCCTACATGCTGCCGATGGTGGTGGCGGGCGGTTTGCTGATCGCACTGTCGTTCGTCTTCGGCATCGAGGCGTTCAAGGAGGAGGGCACGCTGGCCGCCGCCTTGATGAAGATTGGTGGCGAAACGGCCTTCCAGTTGATGGTGCCGCTGCTGGCGGGATACATCGCCTATTCCATCGCGGATCGCCCGGGGCTGGCGCCCGGCATGATCGGCGGCTTGCTGGCCGGCACCCTCGGTGCGGGCTTTATCGGCGGGATAATCGCGGGCTTTGTGGCGGGCTACGCGGCCAAGGCAGTGAGCCGCTGGATTCCCTTGCCGGCGAGCATCGAATCGCTCAAGCCGATCCTGATCATTCCGTTGCTGGCGAGCCTGGTAACCGGTCTGGTGATGATTTACGTGGTCGGCACGCCGGTGGCGAAGATGCTCGCCGGGCTCACCGAATTCCTCGACACCATGGGCACCTCCAACGCCATCCTGCTCGGTCTGCTGCTCGGCACCATGATGTGCGTCGACCTTGGCGGGCCGGTGAACAAGGCCGCTTATGCCTTCTCCGTCGGGCTGCTCGCGTCCCAGAGTTACGCGCCGATGGCCGCCACCATGGCGGCGGGGATGGTGCCGCCAATCGGCATGGGCATCGCCACCCTGATCGCCCGACGCAAGTTCGCCCAGACCGAACGCGAAGCCGGCAAGGCCGCGCTGGTGCTGGGCTGCTGCTTCATTTCCGAAGGCGCGATCCCGTTCGCTGCGAAAGACCCGTTGCGGGTGATTCCGGCCAGCATCGCCGGTGGTGCGCTGACCGGCGCGCTGTCCATGGCCTTCGGCGCAAAGCTGCTGGCGCCCCATGGCGGGCTGTTCGTGCTGCTGATCCCCAACGCCATCAATCACGCGCTGTTGTATCTGGCTGCAATCCTCGCCGGCAGCTTGGTAACCGGGTTGATCTATGCGGTGATCAAGCGGCCTGAAACGCAGCCGCTCAGCGTCGGGGCGACGGCGTAAGCGGTCGCAAAACGGCTGAACTAAAGCCCCGCCTATCGTATCCACTACAAGCTGGCGAGACTTTGTGTCAGAAAGTTTCGCCAGCTTTTTGCTTTTGTTTTGAAGATGAATTGGCTGGAGAGCGTTGCATGAGTATCGATTACGGGCCGCGGCCCATGCGCATCACCCTGACCGCCGTGGTGGTTCTGCTGCTGGGAGCGCTGATGGCGGTCGGTGGCGGCTACCTCGCAATGTTGGGTGGCTCCTGGTACTACCTGCTGGCCGGCATCGGACTGCTGGGCGTGGCCGGGCTGTTGTTCGCTCGACGCCGCGCCGCGATCTGGCTCTACGCGGTGCTACTGCTGGCGACTTTGGCGTGGACGCTGTACGAAGTCAGCTTCGACTGGTGGCAGCTGGCGCCGCGAATCGACCTCTGGTGCATCCTCGGGCTCTGGCTGATTCTGCCGTTCATCAATCGTTACGTGGGCGGCCGACTGGTCTGGCGTGATGGCGCCAGTGGGTTGCTCGGCTTGGGGCTGCTGGCCGGCGCGCTGATCGCGGGGTACTCGCTGACCCAGGATTACCACTCGATTACGGGTGAATTCAGCGACGCGCAGATGCAGGGCTCGAATCCCGAGGGGCAGGCCGGTCGGGTTGCCAGCGAATGGAAAGCCTACGGCGGCTCCGACCGCGGCGATCGTTACTCGACGGCCGATCTGATCACGCCGGACAACGTCGGCAAGTTGAAAAAGGCCTGGGAGTTCCACACCGGTGACCTTTCCGGCGAGGGTGACCCCGGCGAGATCACCTATCAGGTGACGCCGTTGAAGGTTGGCGACAATCTGTTCATCTGCACGCCGCACAGCATCGCCATCGCCGTCGATGCCGACAGCGGTGAGGAGCGCTGGCGCTTCGACCCGAGCATCAACCGCGATGCCGAGTACTACCAGCACATGACCTGCCGTGGCCTGGCCTTCCATGACGCCAACGCCTACGGGCCCGCAGCGACGGCGCCGTCCGACCAGCCCGTAGCGCGTTGCGCGCGGAGGCTGTTTTTGCCGACCAACGACGGCACTCTGGTCGCGCTGGATGTCGAGGACGGCAAGCCCTGCGAGGACTTCGGCAATGCCGGCGTGGTGGATCTGAAGGCTGGACTCGGTGAGGACGCTTTGGGCGTTTACCTGCCGACTTCACCACCGGTGGTGACCGAGAAGCTGGTCATCGTCGGCGGCTCGATCACCGACAACGGCGCGGTGGATTCACCCGGCGGCGTGATTCGCGCCTACGACGTGCGCAGCGGCGAGCTGGTATGGAATTTCGACCCGGGTAACCCGGACGCCACAGAGCCTTTGCCACCCGGCGAAACCTACGTGCGCAGCACGCCGAACTCCTGGACCATCGCCACTGCCGACGAGTCGCTGGGGCTGGTCTACATCCCCACCGGCAACCAGACCCCGGACCAGTGGGCGCAGCCGCGCACGCCGGAGTCCGAGCGTTTCACCGACACCCTGGTGGCGCTGGACCTAGCGACCGGCCAGGTGCGCTGGGAATTCCAGACTGTGCACCATGACCTCTGGGACCGCGACCTGCCATCGCAGCCGACGCTGGTGGATATCGAAGGCCCGCAAGGTCAGGTGCCGGCCATCATCCAGCCGACCAAGCGTGGCGATCTGTACATCCTCGACCGCCGTACCGGCGAGCCGATCGTGCCGGTGGAAGAGATGCCTGTGCCCCAAGGCACTGACTACGGCGAGTTCACCGCGCCGACCCAACCCGCATCGGCCGTCAGCTACGCCCCGCAAGAACCGCTGCGCGAGCGCGACATGTGGGGCGGTACGCCGCTGGATCAGATGATGTGCCGCATCCAGTTCCGCAAGCTGCGCTACGAGGGCGACTTCACGCCGCCGTCGGAGCAGGGCTCGCTGATCTATCCGGGTAACGTGGGTACTTTCAACTGGCCATCGGTGGCGGTCGATCCGAGCCGACAGCTGTTGTTCGGCGCGCCGAATTACCTGGCCTTCATCTCGACGATGGTCAAGCGCAGCGAGGTCGACCCCGATGAGCGTACCGGCGGCGGTGAGACCGGCCTGCAGCCCAATCTGGGGGCGCCGTATATGGTGCGGCTGGAGCCGTTCATGTCGGTGCTCGGCCTGCCGTGCCAGACGCCGCCATGGGGCTTCGTCACCGCGCTGGACCTGCGCAGCATGAAGAAGGTCTGGATGCACAAGAACGGCACCAGCCGCGACAGTGCGCCCTTGGGCATTCCCTTCCCGGTGGGTACGCCTGCACTGGGCGGGCCGATCGTCACCGCCGGCGGAGTGGCCTTTATGAGCGGAACGCTGGATTACTATCTGCGCGCCTACGATCTGCAGAACGGCAAGGAATTGTGGAAGGGCCGCCTGCCTGCCGGTGGCCAGGCGACTCCGATGACCTACGTGTCCGAGAAGACCGGCAAGCAGTATGTGGTGCAGATGGCCGGCGGGCATGGCTCGTTCGGCACCAAGCTGGGGGATTCCTTGATCGCGTGGACCCTTGAGGAGTAGGTGAAGCGGGGGCAGGTGGCGACGTCGACTGCGGCGCTCGACATAGCCACCAGCCCCTCACCCTAGCCCTCTCCCCGGAGGGGAGAGGGGACTGGGCCGGGTTGGGTTGCCGATCCGGTGCAGGGCGAAACGCATGATGTGCCCGCTAGTTGCGGATGTTCGGTGGCTTCAATCAGGCCCTCTCTCGTCGTTGTGGAGAGGATTGGGTGGGCGGTCTTCGAGCCAGGCCGGCATGGCTTGCTCGGTACCAAGCTGGGCGGTTTATTGATCGCGTGGTCCCTTGAGGAGTAGGTGAAACGGGGCTGTGTGGGTTTTAGTTGCGACACTAGTCGTGGCCGCCAGCCCCTCACCCTAGCCCTCTCCCCGGAGGGGAGGGGGGACTAGACCGCGCGGTTTTTCGTTCCGGGTGTAGGGCGATGCGCTTTAATGCGTGTCGGGCCGATCACAAAGGGTTCGGTGGCTTCATTCAGGCCCCCTCTCCCCTTTGGGGAGATGGTTGGGGCGCGGGCCTCGATCCGGTGCAAGATTTCAGTCAGGACTCGGATTCAGGCCGGTGTATCGGTAATGCGCGGATTGGGTGCTGGGGTGAGAGCGTGCTGGTGGTGGTTGCAACTGCTTGATGGGCACAGCCCGCGCTCACTCCCCCTCGCTTGCTCTGCATGGTCTGTATGAGCACAAGTGATCCGGCTGCCTCAATCCAGCTCCCTCTCCCCGTTGGGGAGAGGGTTGGGGTGAGGGGTACGGGTATCAATCCAGCTCAAGATTTCAGTCAGAACACCCTCTAGATTCCGTATCACATCCAGATTGCTGAAGCGTAGAACCTCCAGCCGGTGGTGCTGCAGGTAGGCCGTGCGCAAACGGTCTTTCGCCAGACCAGCTTCGTCGAAGTGCTGACCGCCATCAAGTTCAACTACAAGTCGCAATTCTGCACAGTAGAAATCCAGGACATAGGGCGGGCACGGATGCTGTCGGCGAAATTTGAATCCGGCTAAGCCGCGATTGCGCAACTGGCGCCACAGCAGACGCTCGCAATCGGTGAGTTGGTATCGCAGGTCTGGCGAACTGGCGTTGTTCGGGGGAGGCGCGTTCGGTGGGCATTTCACGATCCCTGTGAAATATGCGAGGTCAAAGCAGTTCAGCAGGCGCGTCCCTGATAAGTGCGGCTTCCGCTGGGTTCCACGCATTGCTGCTCCGTATGCTCTTCTATGCGTGGTGATTTGTCTCGCAGGCTTGACGTCAAGCTATTCAGAAACTTCGTTGCCAGGGTCTGGTCATCGAAGCGTCGTGCGCCGTTCAGGGACCCGGTATAGCTGCCGTTGCTGGCGGCATAGCATTCCTGATTATTGGCGCACGTCAGCGCGACGACCCAGTACGGGCTGTTGATCAGCACCCCTGCCTGAGCGGCAGAGGTGAAAAGGGCGAGAGCGAGCAGAAGATTCCGCATGATGTTGCTCCGATATGTGAAGCCACGAACATAGCCTAACGCCTGCCCGCTACCCGTGTGTCAGGTCTCAATGATGCTCGCGCGTCGCCCTGAACTTCACATCCGGCCAGCGCTCTTCCATCAGGCTCAGATTCACCCGCGTCGGTGCCAGGTAGGTGAGGTGGCCGCCGCCGTCGATGGCGAGGTTCTCGTAGGCCTTGTTCTTGAAGTCTTCGAGCTTCTTCTTGTCATCGCACTCGATCCAGCGCGCCGACCAGACGTTGATCGCCTCGTAGGCACACTCGACCTTGTATTCCTCTTTCAGGCGACTGGCGACGACGTCGAACTGCAGCACGCCGACCGCGCCGAGGATGATGTCGTTGTTGCGCTCGGGGAAGAACACCTGGGTGGCGCCTTCTTCGGCCAGCTCCTGCAGGCCCTGGCGTAGCTGCTTGGACTTCAGCGGGTCCTTCAGGCGCACGCGGCGGAACAGCTCCGGGGCGAAGTGCGGAATGCCGGTGAAGCCCAACACTTCGCCTTCGGTGAAGGTGTCGCCGATCTGGATGGTGCCGTGGTTGTGCAGGCCAATGATGTCGCCGGCATAGGCTTCTTCCAGCATCTCGCGCTCGCTGGAGAAGAAAGTCAGCGCGTCGGCGATCTTCAGGTCCTTCTTGATCCGCACGTGGCGCATCTTCATGCCTTTCTCGTATTTGCCGGAGCAGATGCGCATGAAGGCGATGCGGTCGCGGTGCTTGGGATCCATGTTCGCCTGGATCTTGAACACGAAGCCGGAGAACTTCTCCTCGACCGGTTCGATCACCCGCTCGTGGGCAGCGCGCGACAGCGGCATCGGCGCCCAGTCGACGATGGCGTCGAGCACTTGGTCGACGCCGAAGTTGCCGAGCGCGGTGCCGAAGAACACCGGCGTCATCTCGCCCTTGAGGAAGGCCTGCTCGTCGAACTCGTGGCAGGCGCCCTGGACCAGTTCGAGTTCCTCGACGAAACGCTGGTACATGTCGCCCAGGTGGGTGCGCGCCTCGTCCGAATCCAGCTTGTCGATCACCCGCTTCTCGGTGCGCTCGTGGCCATGGCCCGGCACGTAGACGATGATCTTGTCTTCGCGCAGGTGATAGACGCCCTTGAAGTCGCGGTAGCAGCCGATCGGCCAGGTGATCGGCGCGGCCTTGATCTTCAGTACCGCCTCGATCTCGTCGAGCAGCTCGATGGGGTCGCGAATGTCGCGGTCGAGCTTGTTGATGAAGCTGACGATCGGCGTGTCGCGCAGGCGGCAGACTTCCATCAGCGCGATGGTGCGCGGCTCGACGCCCTTGCCGCCGTCGAGGACCATCAGCGCGCTGTCCACGGCGGTCAGGGTGCGGTAGGTATCTTCGGAGAAGTCCTCGTGACCGGGGGTGTCGAGCAGGTTGATCATGTGCTCGCGGTAGGGGAACTGCATCACCGAGGTGGTGATGGAGATGCCGCGCTGCTTCTCCATCTCCATCCAGTCG
>LNAP01002294.1_pt1 | contig 22036 bp, 19 predicted proteins | sample 602601 | NCBI WGS metagenome assembly LNAP01 (sample SAMN02440304, study PRJNA202911) | soil metagenome | biome: Subtropical and temperate rainforests or woodlands; isolation source: soil samples (1 kg each in a 20% v/v slurry with milli Q water) were... ...
GCTGGACTTCGCCTCGGGCAGCGCGATCGTCCTCTCCGAGACGCGCGGCGCCCAGGTGTTCGGCGACTTCGCGCGCTACAAGGAGCGCCTGGTGCTGCGTCCGCAGGAAATCTCCAACCATCCGGAAGTGGCTCGCCGCCTCGGCATCATCGGCATCAACACCGCGCTGGAGTTCGATATCTACGGCAACGTCAACTCCACCCACGTGGGCGGCACGCACATGATGAACGGCATCGGCGGCTCCGGCGACTTCGCCCGCAATGCGCAGCTGGCGATCTTCGTCACCAAGTCGATTGCCAAGGACGGGGCGATCTCCAGCGTGGTGCCGATGGTCAGTCACGTGGACCATACCGAGCACGACGTCGACATCCTGGTCACCGAGCAGGGCCTGGCCGACCTGCGCGGCCTGGCACCGCGCGAGCGGGCCCGGGTGATCATCGACAACTGCGTGCATCCGGACTATCGCGAGGCGCTGGGCGGCTACTTCGCGGCGGCCTGCGAGCGTGGCGGCCAGACGCCGCACCTGCTGGAGGAGGCCCTGTCCTGGCACATCAACCTGGGCCAGCGCGGGCACATGCTGGCGGCCGACTGAATCCCCATGCCGTCCGCCAGACCGGGATGTCGGTGGGATTTTTGCGCGTTGCGCGGGGTTCCACCGCACATCTGGCTGGCGCGGTATCCAGCGACGGCGATCCCGGCCCTCGGCCGGTGACGCTGCCTGGGCAAGGGGGGGCGCGCGCGATTGCGCAGATGAGCTGCGACGATCAGTTGTGCGAGACAGTGGGCTTGCGAGCCGGGCCCGCGCGAGGGGGCCCGTATCCTGTACTGGCGGGGTAGAGCTGCGCGTCAGTGGCGCAGCAGGTAGGTATCGTCGTCAGCCTGGACCTGTTCGAAGACCCACTGCCAGTAACCGAGCTCGCAAGCGCCGGCATTGACTGCACGCAACCACAGGGCACGGTCGAAATGCGGGTGTTCGCTGTGACGCACCCGGGTTTCGTACTTGTGCTGCAGTTCGCTGGGCGAGAACAGGAAATCATTCAGATCGTAGGGGGTAGCCTTCCTCAGGGAGAGAGCAGTACCAAGTGTCGAAAAAAACATCGTTGGGCTCCTTCTTGCTGGCATCGATGTGAGGTTCGGTCTGTGCCGAGTGGATGAGTCGTCGGTGTAGATGTACTGTATATGCATACAGATAAAAATCAAGACCGACAATGCAGCCTTGGGTCACGCTTGGCGAAGCGCATTGCGCGAGGGGCGGCAGGACGATGGCAGTCAACCCGTGCGACAACAGGTCAGCCGGTCAAAGATCTACATCGGGCTGCTTGATTGTTGTAACGGGATGCGACGCAGGCGCTCGCCAACGCCTTGGAATGCCGCGGGTGCTCCTGTCATGCATCAGGCGCCGTGGCCTTTTGGCTTGTGTGCGGGTGCAGCTTTTTTGTATTGTAATTGCGGGTGTTAGCACTGCATGTCGCAGTGAAACAGGTCAATGCGCAGGTCGGGCCGCCTGCGCCGGTATTCTATGACCATGGACCGACACTCTTCTCGCCAGGCAATTCCGCGCGCCCAGCTTTTGGCTGAACGAGCCTTCTCGACGCTCGAACGCTTCCTGCATATTGAGGCTGTCAGTGGCATCGTGCTGCTGGTAGCTGCAGCAGCGGCGCTCATTTGGGCCAATTCACCTGCCGCCGATAGCTACCACGCGTTGTGGCATGCGCCACTGTCTTTTGGCCTGGGCAGTTACGTCGTTTCCCAGTCGCTGCACTTCTGGATCAACGATGCCCTGATGACCGTATTCTTCCTGGTCGTGGGCATGGAGATTCGTCGTGAGATCCACGAGGGTGCCCTGTCCAGTTGGCGGCTGGCCTCGCTGCCTATCGTTGCCGCCCTCGGTGGTGTCATGGTTCCCGCGCTGATTTATCTCGCACTGAATGGCGAGCCGGTGCCGCGGCAGGGCTGGGCCGTTCCAACCGCCACCGATATCGCATTCGCCGTCGGCGTACTCGCCCTGCTGGGCCGCTCCATCCCCGGTAACGTGCGTGTGCTCCTGCTGGCGCTGGCCATCATCGATGACATCATCGCGGTGTTGATCATCGCGGTGTTCTACAGCGGCGGGCTCGATCAAACCGGATTGCTGGTCGCCGGCATCGGCATCCTGATGGTTCTCGCCCTTCAGTGGATCGGTATCGGCTCGGCTTACGCCTACATCATTCCGGGGGCCGTGCTGTGGCTTGGTTTCCTGAAGACCGGCGCCCATCCGACCCTGGCCGGTGTCGTGCTGGGCCTGATGACCCCGGTCCTGCCGGGGCGTTCACAGCTGCGGCCGCTGGACGCGATGACCCGTGCCGTCAGTGACCTGTGCGAGCGTGCGACGACTCCCCATCCGCAGGAGGGCCAGTTCGTGCAATCTCTCAAGGAGTTGCGCAAGGCACAACGCGACCTGCTGCCCCCCGTCACCCGCGTGCAGATGGCGCTGCACCCCTGGGTTGCCTACGGGGTCATGCCGTTGTTTGCCTTGGCGAATGCGGGGGTGGGGCTGGATGGCATCGATTTGCAGGCCGATGGCTCGCTGGGCGTTATTCTGGGCGTGTTGCTGGCCCTGGTCGTGGGCAAACCCCTGGGCGTGATCGTGGCCAGCTGGTGCGTGGTGCGCCTGGGCTGGTGCCGCCTGCCACCTGAAGTGACATGGTCCGGTGTCTGCCTGGTTGGCCTGCTGGCGGGCATCGGCTTCACCATGTCCATCTTCATCGCGACCCTGGCGTTCAGCAGTGAGACCTTGCTCAGCGCCGCCAAGTTGGGGGTGCTGATGGCCTCGGCCATAGCCGCCATCCTCGGTCTGACCTGGGGCCTGGTTTACACCCGGCGCTTGAGGTCAGCTAGCGTTCCGAACACCGTCTGACAGTCAGCCTGCTGATGCCGGTCAATCAGTGGGCTGGTGTTGGATGGGACGGCTGGAGCGTGCGCTGCTCGCGGCCATAGCGGCCGATGTCGAGGCATTGCGGGTCGATCCGCGGGCGGCGCGCGGCCATCAGGTCGGCCAGCAGGCGGCCGGAGCCGCAGGCCATGGTCCAACCCAAGGTACCGTGGCCCGTATTGAGGAACAGGTTGCGATAGCGGGTGGCGCCGACAATCGGCGTGCCATCCGGGGTCGCGGGGCGCAGGCCGGTCCAGAAGTCGGCGCGTGCCAGGTCACCGCCCTGCGGAAAGAGGTCGGTCGTAATCATTTCCAGGGTGGCGCGCCGGCGCGGGTCGAGCGCCAGGTCGAAGCCGGCGATCTCGGCCATGCCGCCGACCCGGATCCGCTTGTCGAAGCGGGTGAGGGCGACCTTGTAAGTCTCGTCGAGAATGGTCGAGGTCGGCGCCATGGCCGCATTGGTGATCGGCACGGTCAGCGAATAGCCCTTCAGTGGATACACCGGCAGCTGGATTCCCAGCGGCTTGAGCAGTTGCGGCGAGTAGCTGCCCAATGCCAGCACGTAGTGATCGGCGGTTTCGAGCTGGCCGTCGATCCACACCCCGCGGATGCGTGCGCCGTCGCACTCCAGACGCTCGATGCGTTGGCCGAAGCGGAATTCGACGCCCAGCGTGCGGGCCATCTCCGCCAGGTGATTGGTGAACAGAAAGCAGTCGCCGGTCTGGTCGTTGGGCAGGCGCAGGGCTCCGGCCAGCTTGTCGGCGACTGCCGCCAGCGCCGGCTCGACGCGGACGATGCCGGCCCGGTCGAGGACTTCATAGGGGACCCCGGCCCGCTCCAGCACGGTGATGTCCCTCGCTGCGGCATCGACCTGCGCCTGGCTGCGGAACAGCTGGGTGGTGCCGAGCTGGCGCCCTTCGTAGGTGAGGCCGGTCTCGGCGCGCAGCTCGTCGAGGCAGTCGCGACTGTACTCGGCCAGGCGCACCATGCGCTCCTTGTTGAGCGCATAGCGGGTGGCGGTACAGTTGCGCAGCATCTGCGCCATCCACAGGTACTGCGCGGGGTCGGCGGTGAGCCGGATCGCCAACGGGGCATGGCGCTGCAGCAGCCATTTCAAGGCTTTCAACGGGATGCCCGGCGCGGCCCAGGGCGCGGCATAGCCGGGGGAGACCTGTCCGGCATTGGCATAGCTGGTTTCCAGCGCAGCGCCATCCTGACGGTCGACCACCACCACCTCGAAGCCCGTGCGGGCCAGATAGTACGCACTGGCCGTGCCCACCACACCGCTTCCCAGCACCAGAACTCGCATACTTGCCTCCACCATCCGCTGCGCCCGGATGCATCGTCGCTCAGGCTGAGTATAGAAAGAGGGGAGTAGTGATATTCACTGTTTGCAGGGCCGTCTTTGGCGATAAGTCTCGGCTTGAAGGCTGTTTTTAGAGCGGCATTCACCACGGACGGGCTATGTAGAAGCCGACATCACCCGCGATTGACCAGCGACGACTTGGCAATACCGCGCAGCCCTGCTGGCATGAACTGGGCTGCGCGGGAAGGACTGAGCGGACGGCAAGGCGCAATACGTCTGAACCGCCCTGCGGTCATTTGGCCGCGGCCAGCGTGGCGTAGCTGGTCATCAGGTTGCGGTAGTCCGGGATGTGGTTGGAGAACAAGGCCGCGAGGCCCTCGACATCGTTGCGCCAGTCGCGGTGTAGCTCGCAGGCAACGCCGAACCAGGTCATCAGCTGTGCGCCGGCGGAGGACATGCGGTCCCAGGCGGAGTGCCGGGTGAGTTCGTTGAAGGTGCCGGACGCGTCGGTGACCACGAAAACCTCGTAGCCCGCGGCAATGGCCGACAGGGCCGGGAAGGCGACGCAGACCTCGGTGACCACACCGGCGATGATCAGCTGCTTCCTGCCGGTCGCCTTCACCGCCGCAACGAAGTCCTCATTGTCCCAGGCGTTGATCTGGCCGGGGCGGGCGATATACGGCGCTGCGGGGAACTGCTCCCTGAGTTCGGGCACCAGCGGGCCGTTGGGGCCGCTCTCGAAGCTGGTGGTGAGGATGGTCGGCAGATTGAAGTACTTGGCGAGGTCGCCCAGGGCCAGCACGTTGTTCTTGAAGCGGTCCGGGTCGTTGTCGCGTACCAGGGACAGCAGGCCGGCCTGGTGGTCGACCAGCAGCACGGCAGCCTGGTTCTTGTCGAGGCGCTTGTAGGGGGTAGCCATCTGGGTTCTCCTCGCTTCCGATGAGCGTCATGCCCCGTCCGTGAAGGGGCGGGGCATCGGTTGAGCGTAGACCGTTGCCCGCGTCGGGTATCAGGCACGGGTTCGGCACCTCTCGGCGCCTGCGGGAAAAGCCGGCGCTATGCGCATTCGGCAGCCGTGCGCGCACGGCCATGCGGGAGCGGCCTTGGTGCGCTATTTAACATAATTATATTTTTGACTGCTGCACATAGACCGTCCGCCTCACTCAACACGGTTAAACAGGACGTCAGCCGGGCCGTTTTGCCTGGCGACCGCGGCTAACAGAGCCGGCGGGGGAGGTGTTGTTCGTTACTGGTGTCTCCCCAGCGGGGATGCTCTCGGGTTAGGCTGCTGCACCCTGGCACGCGATCCTGTGCCGCAGGCTTTCCGTTTTCTGCTACATGAAGGAGTTTTGCATGTTCATCGATCTGTCCGACAAGACAGCCATCGTCACCGGCGCCACCGGCGGTATCGGCCTGGCCATTGCCAAGGGCCTCGCGCGTGCCGGCGCCACCGTGGTCATTACCGGCCGCGATCAGGAGCGCCTGGATGCGGCGCTGGCCCGTTTGCGTGATGCCGTGCCGGCCCGCAAGTTTCGTGGTGTGGTTGCCGATGTGGCGACTGCCGCTGGCTGCAAGCAGCTGATTGCCGCCCAGCCGCAGGCGGACATCCTGATCAACAACCTCGGCATCTACGCCGTGTGCGACTTCTTCGAGATCGACGATGATCAGTGGGAGGAGATGTTCCAGGTCAACGTGCTCAGTGGTATCCGCCTGTCGCGCCATTATGCCCAGGGCATGCGCGAACGCGGTTGGGGGCGGATCCAGTTCATCTCCAGTGAGTCGGCGTTGAACATCCCGGCCGAGATGGTGCACTACGGCGTCAGCAAGGCCGCCCTGCAGGGCGTCTCCCGCGGTCTGGCCAAGGTGCTGGCGGGTACCGGGGTGACGGTCAACAGCATCCTGCCGGGGCCGACGCGCACCGAGGGCGTGGTCAATTTCCTCGCTTCGATGGCCGAGGCGCGCGGCGTATTGACCACGGAGATGGAGGCACTGTTCATCAAGGAAAATCGTCCGTCGAGCCTGCTGCAACGCTTTGCCGATCCCGATGAGATCGCCAACATGTGTGTCTATGTCGCCTCGCCGCAAGCCAGCGCCACCACGGGTGCAGCCCTGCGGGTCGAGGGCGGGATCGTCGAAAGCATTGCCTGATCTGGGCGTCAGGCGCGCCAGTCCTTCTCCGGACCGGCGCTTATGCTAATTTGAAATAGGATAGGTGCACGCGAGTGCGCCGACGCAGGCTGGCAGAGGAGAGCGAAACATGGAGCAGCCCGGCATGAAGTTGCGCGGAGTCAATCTGGGCAGTTGGCTGGTTCTGGAAAAGTGGATGGTCCCCAGCCTGTTCGAGGGGATGGCGGCTACTGACGAGACCACGTGGTGCGCTGAACTGGGCGAGGCTGCCGGCGACAAGCTGCGCCGGCACTGGAACAGCTTCATCACCCGTGAGGATTTCGCCTGGCTCGCCGAACACGGTCTCAACGCGGTGCGTATCCCGCTGGGGCACTGGATCTTCGGTGCCGACTATCCCTATCACCCCAGCTATGGCGAGCAGCGCCATCCCTTCGTCACTGGCGGCATCGAGGTGCTCGACCGCGCCATGGACTGGGCGCAGGAGTTCGGCTTGCGTGTGGTGCTCGACCTGCACGCGGCACCGGGCTGCCAGAACGGCTTCGACAACGGCGGTATCAAGGACGTGTGCGAGTGGCACACCAAGCCGGAGTACCTGGAGCATTCCCTGGGCGTGCTGGAGCGCCTGGCCGAGCGCTATCGCGCGCACCCGGCACTGCATGCCATCGAGGTACTCAACGAGCCGCGCTGGGATGTGCCCACCGACTACCTCAAGGCCTATAACCTGGCGGCCTACGAGCGTATCCGCAAGCACTGCCCGGCCGAGCGGGTGGCGGTGGTGTTCCATGATGGCTTCCGCTCGTTCCGCGAGTACCTGGGCTTCATGCAGGCGCCGCAATACCGCAACGTGATCTTCGACATCCACCGCTACCAGTGCTTTGAGCGCGGCGATATCGACATGGACATCTACGGCCATATCCGCAAGGCCGCCGGCGACTGGAAGCAGGAAGCCGATGCCATCATCACCGAGCTGGGGCTGCCGACCTTCTGCGGCGAGTGGAGCCTGGGACTGGACCTGAAGGTGGTGTCGCTGTGGGCCGAAGGCCCGTTCAACCATGCCCTGGAGCAGATGGATGCGTTCCAGGAGTCGGTGGCCTACCGCGGGTATGCCGCCGGCCAGCTGGCGACCTACGAGAAGTACCTGGGCTGGTTCTTCTGGAGCTACAAGACCGAGACCACCCCGGCCTGGTGCTTCCGCGAGTGCGTGGAGCGCGGCTGGTTGCCTTCACGGTTCGCGTAGCGCGCAGGGGGCTGGCTCGGGGGAGCAGGTCAGGTACTTGTCCTCGCAGATGCGGTCGAGTACCAGCTTGCGGGTGTAGAAGTGCGCCAGGGTGCTGTGGAAGCTGATGGTCAGCAGTGTCGAGCCCTGCAGCTCGCGGTGCAGCACTTCGGTCATGGATTCCTCGCCCTGCACGTCGAAGGCGTCGGTGGCCTCCTCGATGAATACCCAGGCCGGGTGATGCAGCAGCAGCCGGGCGATGCCCAGGCGCTGCTGCGCACGCAGCGGCAACACCCGGTCCCAGTCGTCGCTTTCCTCCAGGCGTGGCGCAAGCCAGGCGACCCCGGCGCAGGTCAGGGCATGCTGGATCCTGGCGTTGTTGAAGTGGCCGGAGGCGTGCGGATAGCTGAGCGCCGCCTGCAGGGTGCCGTCCGGGAGGAAGGGGCGCTGCGGCAGGAACACGATGCTTTGCCCGGCCGGCAGGAGGATTTCGCCATGGCCCCAGGGCCAGAGCCCGGCGACGGCTTTGAACAGGCCGATGGTCAGGGTCGGGTCGCCGCTGATCAGCACGCGCTCGCCGCGCTGGATCGTCAGGTCGAGATTTTCCAGCAGCACCTTGCCATCCGGGTTGGCCAGGCTCAGGCCGCGCAGCGCCAGCTCGTCGCTTCGGTTCGTATGCAGGTCGATGCGGTGCTCCACCGGATTGGAGGCCCGCTTCTCGAGCAGCAGCATGTCGTTGTAGAGGCTGATCACGCGGTCGGCGGAAGCGCGGCACTTGGCCAGTTCGCCAAGGTTGTCGATCGGCCAGGACAGCGCCGAAGTGAGTTTCTGGAAGGCCTGCGCCGCCTGCATGAGGATGCCGAGGGACATGGCCCCGGCAATGAACTGCGGTGCGGCGATGAGGATGGGGAAGACCGGCAGCAGCGTGCCATAGCCGGTGGAGAAGGAAACGATGCCCAGGTAGCCGAAGGTCTGGCGGTTCCAGCCGAGACTGACGTCGGCGAACAACTTATCCGCCTGGCGGTGCTCGATGCCTTCGCCGTGCATCAGGGCGATCGATTCGGAGTTCTCCCGGGCCCGGGCCAGGCCGAAGCGCAGGTTGGCCTCCACCGTCTGCAGGCGGTTGGTGGCCTTGATCAGTGGGCGCCCCAGCAGCAGGCCGAGCACGGTGCCGCCACCGGCATAGAGGAAGGCCAGCAGGACCAGGTAGCCCGGCACCTCGAGGCTGGTGCCGGGGATTGGCAGGCTGCCCGACACGCTGAGCAGGATCTCGATGAAACTGCCGAGGATCAGCAGCGAATAGAGCAGGGAGAGGACCAGGCCGATAGCCGACTCGGTGGCGATGCGGATGTCCTCGGCGATGCGTCCGTCGGGATTGTCGTGTTCGCCACTGGTGAACTGCAGCTGGTAGTGCCGCGCATGGGCCATCCAGTAGTCGAGCAGGCGGGTGGTCAGCCAGCGCCGCCAGTCCAGTTGCAGCCAGCGCTTGACGTGCAGATGCACGGCGGTCACCAGCATGGTCAGCACGAAGATCAGCATGAAGGTGAGCCCCAGCATCAGCAGGTCATGCAGTGAGCGCGCCTCGAGGGCGTCGAACAGCTCGCGGTTCCAGTAGCTGATCCAGATCGCCAGTCCCACCTGGGCTTCGGTCAGCAGGATCAGCAGCAGTACCGCGCCGCGGATGGTCCACTTGCGCTCGCTGTTCCAGTAGGAGCTGGTCAGGCGCATGAACTGCCAGGAGAGGGGCGAGGCGGTTTTCGCGGGAGGAGGGCTGGATGGTTGCATGCGATTACTCCGCTGGGCTGGCCAGACGTGCGGCGACCTGGGCGGCACCGCGCAGGCCGAGGTATTCGTCGAGCACGACATGCAGGGGAATGCGCTGCAGCAGCTCGTGCATCGGCGGCTTGCTGCAGAAGGCTTCGCGCACCTGTGGCTGTTGCAGGAAGGGCAGGATCTTCGGGGCGATGCCACCGCACAGGTACACGCCGCCCCGGGCCAGGCCGGTTAGCGCCAGGTTGCCGGCGGCCGAGGCGTACAGGCGGGCGAACAGCTCGAGAGTCGCACAGGCCTGCGCGTCGCCGGCCGCGGCCATCCGGCTGATTCCACGGGCGTCGAGCGACACAGCCTCGCTGGCTGCTCGGCCGGCAATGAAGCGGTACAGCCGCTCCAGGCCGTGGCCGGACAGCAGCAGCTCGAGGCTGACACGGCCATGCTCCGCGCGCAGGTGTTGCCACAGCGCCAGTTGTTGCTCGTCTTGCGGAGCGAAGTCAGCGTGGCCGCCCTCGCTGGACAGCACCAGCGGTTGCTGCGGACTGCCGGCCAGCAAGGCCATGCCGAGGCCGGTGCCGGCGCCGAGCAGGGCGCGCACGCCATCGGCCGGTGGTTCGCCGGCCTGCAGGGTGCACAGGTCTTCGCGGCGCAGCAGCGCCAGGCCATTGGCCTGGGCGGAAAAGTCGTTGAGCAGCTGCACCTGACGCAGACCGAAACGCCCGGCCAGTTCGGCAGCATCCAGTTGCCAGGGCAGGTTGGTCATCCGTACCCGCTGGTTATCGATTGGCCCGGCCAGGGCGACGCACGCCGTCAGTGGGCGTTCGCCAGGCAGCAGGAAGGTCTGTAGCAGGGTGTCGAAGTCGGGATAGTCACGGCTGGACAGGGTCTGGCGACGCAGCGTCCGCCAACCGTCCCCCTCGCACTCGCCTAGCAGCAGGCGCGCCTGGGTTCCGCCAATGTCCGCCGCCAGAATGATCATGACCACCTCTCTACACGCGTCTATGCGAAGAATCCTGCCGCGACCGCCAGTAGCGAGAATTTCTCTACCCGGCGGCGCGGGGCGGGATTCTATCGAAGATGGTTCAAAAGGTCGGCAGCTCGTATCTCTTTATGGCTGCTCATTTTTTTCTTGAGTATAGGAGGGTGGCGGGCATCCTCAAGGCAGCTGCGGATTTGCCTGACTCGGTACGCTGCTAAATACGCTATTTAACATAATGAAATGATGCTGTTTCTTGCCTATTCCCGTGGCCTTGTTGCGATCGAACAGGCGATCAATGGTGAGCCCTGGCTTGCATCGAAGAGGAGTGCATCCCTGTCGGCAGATGGGAAATTTTGTCTGCGCGGAAAATGACCGGTAACGGCTTAGCCGTTATGCTCGCGCGATTCCATCCGGAAATTGCCATGCAGGGAGAACCAACTTGGCTGGAAGTAGCTTGCTTGCACTGATCGATGACATCGCCACGATCCTGGACGACGTATCGGTAATGACCAAGGTGGCGGCGAAGAAGACCGCCGGAGTGCTCGGTGATGACCTGGCGCTGAACGCCCAGCAGGTCACCGGCGTCAATGCCGACCGCGAGCTGCCGGTGGTCTGGGCCGTGGCCAAGGGCTCGTTCATCAACAAGCTGATCCTGGTGCCGGCGGCGCTGCTGATCAGCGCGCTGGCTCCCTGGGCGGTCACTCCGCTGCTGATGCTCGGCGGCGCGTTCCTGTGTTTCGAGGGCTTCGAGAAGCTCGCGCACAAGTTCCTGCACAGCCAGGCAGAGGAGGCTGGCAAACACGCCGAGCTGGAGGTGGCCCTGGCCAATCCCGCGGTCGACATGGTGGCGTTCGAGCGGGACAAGATCAAAGGCGCGGTGCGCACGGACTTCATCCTGTCCGCGGAGATCATCGCAATCACCCTGGGCGCGGTCGCCGGTGCGCCGTTCATGCAGCAGGTCGTGGTGCTGGCAGGAATCGCCATCGTCATGACCATCGGCGTCTACGGCCTGGTGGCCGGTATCGTCAAGCTCGATGACCTGGGCCTGCACCTCAGTCGTCGGGCCTCGAGCGCGGCGCAGGCGGTCGGCGGGCTGATCCTGCGTGCCGCCCCTTATCTGATGAAGGGGCTGTCGGTGGTCGGTACCGCGGCCATGTTCATGGTCGGTGGCGCCATCCTTACCCACGGGATGGCGCCGGTGCACCACCTCATCGAAAACGCCGCCGAGGCAACCGGCGCCGTGGCGGGTATTGGCGCACTGCTGCAGGCGCTGACCCCGACGTTGCTCAATGCACTGTTCGGCATTGCCGCCGGTGGCGTGGTGCTGGCTGCCGTCAATCTGTTCGGGGCTCTGCGCAGTCGCTTGAAACAGGCCTGACTCACTGCGGCCTGCCGCCTGCGCGTTGGCGGGCGGCAGGCGCGGCGCTCTCAGCGCATGTCGAACAGCTCCTGATGGAAGTCCGCGGCCGCCAGACCGCGGGCGAGCAGATCCTGACGCAGCGACTGGCCGAAGCCGGCCGGCCCGCAGAACCAGACGCTGGCCGATTGCCATTCGGGAACCATCTGACACAGGCGATCAGCCGTCAGCCGGCCGTCCTTGCCGCTGACCAGCACGTGCAGCTGCACGTTCGCGCGTTTGGCCAATTGCTGCAGCTTGTCGATGAAGCCCTGGTCCGGCGCGCTGGTGCTGTAGAACAGGTCGATGCTGCGTTCTTCCGGATGACGCTCACGGCTCTGCATGCGGGCGATGAACGGGGTGATGCCGATACCGCCAGCCACCCAGATCTGTCGCGGCTGCTTGCTGCGGAAGTTGAAGGTGCCGTAAGGGCCCTCGACCTTGACCAGGTCGCCGACCTTGAGGGTTTGCGGCAGGGTCGCGGTGTAGTCGCCGATGCCCTTGATGTGGAAGCGCAGCTTGCCGTCGTTGTGCCATGACGACGAAATGGTGAAGGGGTGCGGGCCTTCGGCCGGATCGAAGGTGACGAAGGCGAATTGCCCGGCGGCATGCCCGAACCAGCGGTCTTTCAGCTTGATCTCGACGCCCAGCACGCGGTTGTCGCGATGGTGCACCAGTTGCTCGATCACGCCGACCGCGCGACGCGTATGGCCCACCCGGCGCAACAGCGAGACGAAGGCGGCGAGGGTGCCGACCAGCATCAGCACCGCCACCAGCGGGCCGATGGGCGAACTCCAGTAGGCGGTCTTCATCAGCACCAGCGAGTGGAACACCAGCACCAGGTAGACCACCGCCAGCAATCGATGGGTCTTGAAGAAGTAGCGATAGGGAAAGCGCTTGAGCAGCGCCAGGACGATCAGGGCGACCACCGCATAGAACGCCCACTCGCCGAGGTCTTCGGCCAGACCACGCTGGCTGCGGAAGAACTGGAAAATGGCCGGGATCGGTTCGCTCGGCCCCGCGGCCGTGGCTGCCTTGCGCACCGGCTTTTCCATCCAGCCCCAGCCAATCAACCACTTCGGCGCTTTGATCAGCAGCCAGTGCACGACGGAAAGCACCAGGGCGGTGATGCCCAGCCACTTGTGCAGCCGGTAGGACTTGTCCAGCCCGCCTAGAAACGGCTCGATGCTGATCGGGCGAATCGCCAGGAACATGCCGAAGCTCATGACGCCGATGGCGAGAATGCCGGTGTAGTTGACCAGCGACGAGCGCAGGGCGAAGAACTGGTAGGGCGCGGTCAGCACGTTGTCGGCCACCAGCCAGAGCAGGCTGAGGACGATCAGCAGCAGGAGATAGCTCAGCTTGATGTTCTTCATAGGGCAAATCCTTTCAATCCTTTTCGAAGAGGTGTGCGTTGTATAGCGTAACCGCTCAAGGACGGTGTTGCGCTGCTGCAAGAGGACGCAGTGCGAGCCCGCAATCCATGGCAGCCACGAGCGTCTACATCCCGGAGCTCGGCAAGCTGCCTTCCGCGCTGGCAGCAGGCGCGAGACGGAACCACAGCGCATAGAGCGCCGGCACGAACAGCAGGGTGATCGCCGTACCGACCGCCACGCCGCCGATCAGCACGTAGGCTAGCGGCCCCCAGAAACTGTCCTGGGTGAGGGGGACGAAGGCGAACACGGCGGCCAGCGCCGTCAACATCACTGGGCGGGCGCGCTGCACGGCCGCCTCTACCACCCCCTCGAACGCCGCCATGCCCGCGTCGAAATTGTCGGCCACCTGCTGGGTCAGGATCAGGGTGTTGCGCATCAGGATGCCGGCCAGGCCGGTCAGGCCGAGCAGGGCGACGAAGCCGAACGGCTGGTCGAACAGCAGCAGGGCGATGACCGCGCCGATCAGGCCCAGCGGGGCGGTCGCCAGGACGATGAAGGTGCCGGAGAAGGAGCGCATCTGCAGCATGATGAGAATCAGCATGAACGCCATCATCGCTGGCTGCAGTTTCTGGATCGAGGCATCGGCCTTGCCCGACTCCTCGACCGAACCGGCGATGTCGATGCGGTAGCCCGGCGGCAAGCGGCCGCGCACATCTTCCATGGCCTGCCACACGGCAGCAGTCACGTCGTTGGGCTGGGCATCGCGAATGTCGGCCTGCACGGTCAGGAACGGCTCGCGGTTGTAGCGCTTGATAACCGGGTCCTCGAAGCGCACCTCGACCTGCCCCAGCTGGCTGAACGGCAGCTTGCGGCCGTCGCGGGTCAGCACCTCCAGGGTGTCCAGACTGTCGGCGTCGAGCCGGCGGCCGCCGCTGCTGCCACGGGCGATGACCACCACGCTGCGGATGTCCTGGCGCAGCTGGGTGACCGGCACGCCGTCGAGCTGGAACTGCAGTTGCTGCGCCACTTCCTGCGGGGTTAGCCCCAGCAGGCGCAGGCGCTCCTCGTCCATGGCCAGATGCAGCGCCGGGGCGCGCTCGTCCCATTCCAGGTGCGGGTCGACCACATGGGGATCGGCCGCCATCACGGTGCGGACCCGATGGGCGATGCCGCGCAGCTCGACCGGATCGGGGCCGATGACGCGGAAGGCGACCGGCCAGATCACCGGCGGGCCGAACAGCAGCTGGTACACCCGCACCCGCGCCTCGGGGAACTCGCCCCGGTCGATGTGCTGCTGCAGGGTGGCCATGACCTTGTCCCGCGCCTTGGGATCCTGCGCCACGGCGACGATCTTGGCGAAGGCGGGCGAGGGCGGCTCGGGGTTGGCGCTGATGAAGAAGCGCGGCGCCCCGGCCCCGACATAGGCGGACAGGCTCTTGACCTCCGGCAGCGGGGCGAGGATGGCTTCGAGCTTCTTGATCGTGCGATCCGTGGCGGCGACGCTGCTGCCCTGCGGCAGGTAGACCGCGACCAGTACTTCCGGGCGGTCCGAGCTGGGGAAAAACTGCTTCTGCACCAGCAGGGCCATGCCGGCGATGGACAGCACCAGCAACGCTACGGTGGCGCCGACCACCGTCTTGCGCCGGGTCACGCACCAGGTCACGACGCTGCGCAGGCGCCGGTACAGCGGGGTCCGATAGGCGCCGGCGTGGTCGTGGGCCTTGGGAAAATCCGGCAGCATCCGCACGCCCAGCCAGGGCGCGAACACCACCGCGACCAGCCAGGACACCACCAGCGCGATGGCCAGCACCCAGAAGATGTTGCCGGCGTATTCGCCGACGCTCGAGCGGGCGAAGCCGATGGGGAAGAAGCCGGCCACGGTCACCAGGGTGCCGAAGAGCATGGGTGCGGCGGTGACCGACCAGGCATGGGCGGCGGCGCGCACGCGGTCCCAGCCTTCCTCCATCTTCACCAGCATCATTTCCACGGCGATGATGGCGTCGTCGACCAGCAGGCCCAGGGCGATGATCAGCGCGCCCAGGGTAATGCGGTCGAGGTTGATGCCCATCAGCATCATCACCAGGAAGGTGAGGCCCAGGGTCAGCGGCACGGCGATGCCGACGATCAGCCCGGCGCGCAGGCCGATGGCCAGCATGCTGACCGCCACCACCACGGCCACGGCGACGAGGAACTTGACCTGGAACAGGTTGACCGCCCCGCTGATGGCCTCGGCCTGGTTGGTCAGCACGTCGAGCGCCATGCCCAGCGGCAGTCGCTGGCGTTCGGCGTCGAGGAAGTCGGCGAGCCGCTCGCCCAGCTCCAGGCCGTTTTCGCCCTTGGCCATGACCACGCCGAGCAGCAGCGCATCCTGCCCGCGCGAGCGCACCAGGTAGCTGGGCGGGTCCTCGTAGCCGCGCCTGATGGTGGCGATGTCGGCGAGCTTGAGCACCCGCTCGCCGATGCGCACCGGCACCGTGGCCAGCTGCTCGAGATCGGCGAGGTCGGCGTCGAGGCGCAGATGCAGGCGCGGGCCGTCGGTCTCCATGCGTCCCGCCGGCAGCAGGCGATTGCTGGCGTCGATGGCGTCGAACACCGCCTGCGGGGCGATCCCCAGGTTGATCAGCCGGGCATTGTCGAACTCGAGATACACCCGCTCGGTGCGCTCGCCCAGCAGCATGGCCTTGTGCACCCCGGCGACGCGCTGCAGGCGATCGCGGATCGCCTCGGCGTCGCGGGTCAGTTCGCGCATCGGCAGGCCCGGGGCGGTGATGGCGATCAGGCTGAAGTACACATCGGAGAAGTCGTCGTTGACGATCGGGCCGATCACCCCGGGCGGCAGGTTGGCGGCCTCTTCCTGCATGCGCTTGCGCACCTGGTAGAGCAGGTCGGGGATCTTGGCCTGCGGCGAGTAGTCGTGGAACTCGATCTGCAGGTTGGCTTGCCCGGGACGGATGGTGGTCTCGATCCGGTAGAGGTACTCCACCTCCTGGATGCGCTTCTCCAGGCGGTCGACCACCTGGGTCTGCAGTTCCTCGGGCGTGGCGCCGGGCCAGACCGCGGTGACGACCGTGGCCCGCACGCTGAAGGCGGGGTCTTCCGCCCGGCCGAGGGCCAGGAAGGCGTAGATGCCGGACAGCACGGCGAGGATCAGGAAAAACAGCGTCACCGAGCGCTCGCGCACGGCCAGGGCGGACAGGTTGGGGAAGCTCATTGGCCGAGTTCCCGCACGGGCATGTTTTCACTCAGCAGATGGGTGCCCAGCGCCACGACGCGGTCATCGCCTACCAGCGGGCCGCGGATGCGCGCCGTTTCGCCATCCAGCGCCAGCACGCTGACCGAAACGGACACTGCACGACCCTCGCGGACTCGCCAGACCCGCGGTCCCTGGCTGCGCTCATCGATGGCGCCGATGGGCACCGAGAAACTGGCTTCATTCGCCGCCTGCGCGGCGAAGCGGGTACGCAATACCGTTCCGAGCACCAGGGCATCCGGCTGCTCCAGCACCGTGTAGCGGGCGCGGAGGGTGCGTCCCTGCGGATCGACGGCGCCGGCCGTTTCGCGCAGGCGCAGCGGCAGGGTTGTCCCGTCGGCAGCCAAGACCTCGCCGCGGTCCGGCGGTGTCACGCCCTCCGGAAAGTACACCTCGATCTCGCGCGCATCGGCCTGGGCGAGGAGGGCCACAGGCAGGCCTGCGGCCACCACCTGGCCGGCCTCGCCGGTTACCTCGATCAGCACGCCGGCAGCCGGCGCCCGCAGTCGGCCGTAGCCGAGGGCATTGCGGGCCTGGGCCAGGTGCGCGGTGCTGGCGTCACGCCGGGTCTGGGCTTCGCGGCGGGCAAGCTGGACACGCTCCAGGGCTTGCGCGCTGACGAAGTTCCGCGCCTCCAGCTGGCGATGGCGGACCAGGTCGGCTTCGGCAGTGGCGAGCGCGGCAGTGGCGGCGGCCAGGTCCGCTTCGGCCGCGCTGACCGCCTGGGTCAGGTCACGGGTATCCAGCTCGAACAGCACCTGCCCGGCGCGCACGGACTGCCCGGCATCTATCGCGCGCTTGGCAATCCGCCCGCCCACCTGGAAGGCTAGCGGCGACTCGACCTGCGCGCGCACCGTACCCGACAGGCCCAGCGTCGCTGCGGAACTGCCGAGTACCGCTACTGTCTTGACGAAGGGCGGCATGGCTGCCGCGGTCTTGGGCTCAGGGCTATCATTGCAAGCTGCGAGAAATATCGAGCATGCAGCCAGCAAAAGTAGCGAAATACGCATGACAAGTCGTTCCCCTGATTAGTGAACACGAATGTACAGAAATCATTTTTGCTCATCCAGCACCGAGTGCAGGCGCGAAACCATGTCAGCAAAAGCCGGACGCCCCACCGATCACCAGAAGGATCGCGACATTCTCCACGCTGCCCGGGAGCTGGTGTTCGCTGAGGGGCCGCAAGCGCTCACCATGGACAAGGTGGCGAGCCTGGCGGGCATCTCCAAGGTGACGCTGTATGCACGCTACGCCAACCGCTATGCGCTGTTGCAGGCGGTGGTGAGCAGCGAGGCGTTCGGCATCCACAAGGCACTCGAGCGCATTCCCGCGAGTCGTGAGGAGCTCTGTGCTGACTTGAGTGCGCTGGTCGAGGCGATGACGACCTTTGTATGCAGTGAGCATCATCAGCGCCTGATGCAGGCGTTGGGCTCGATACCGCAGCAAGCCCAGGATCTGACCGAGGTTTACCGCAACGGACCGGCAAACACCCACCGCGTCCTGGCCGGCTATCTTCAGGCGGCGGCGGAAGGTGGTCTGATCCGTTGCCCTGAACCTGCGCAAAGCGCCGAAATGCTGATGGGCATGGTGATGGGGCTCGATCTGCTGCGCGGGCAATATCGTGTTCCGCTCGAGCGACGGACCCGCGAGGAACAAAGGACGCATGCGCAACGCATCGTGACAGCCTTCATGTTGATCCATGCGTGATGCATGCAGCCGCCAGTGCCGTGGCACTGGCGATGGGGGCGCTGAACTCCCTGCCATCCGCCAGGATGCGACCGTCGCGATGCGCAGCAGGGCGTTACAGGGGAATGGCGGTGCTGGCCAGCAGGGCCTGCTGGGCATCGCCTGCGGAGATCACCCCCTCTGCGCCGCTGCGGCGTACAGACGCGCGAGTGTGGCGGGGGCGATGCCGAGCATGAAGCCCATGGCCAGCAGGCGATTGCGGCACGCGCGGCGCCACCAGCCGTCGCGCTGCCAGCGGCGGGGGCTGACCCGCAACCCGTGTTCCAGGCGGCGGAAGTCGCCGTATTCTCGCAGCCCCTCGACCAGCGGGACTTCCTCGAACAGCGGCCAGGGTGCGTGCTGGCCGACGGCGAGGTAGGCGCTGCGGCGGGCGAACAGTCCCTGGTCGCCATAGGGCACGCCAATCCGGTTGCGCCAGGCCACCAGGCGCTCGAGCAGACGCCCCTGCCAGCAGGGGGCTCCGCTGAAGCGAAAGGCGAAATAGCCGCCTGCCGCGCCTTGCGCAATGGCCTGACGCAGCGCGCCCAGCGGCTGACCGTCCAGCTCGGCGTCGGCGTGGAGAAACCAGAGGATTTCGTGCTCGGCGAGTGCCGCGCCCTGGCGCAACTGTACGCCGCGGCACGGCGTAGCGGTCACCCAGAGCGCCCCGTGATGCTGGCAGAGCTTTCGGCATCGCTCGCTGGCGGCGGCGTCGACGACGATGGTCTGCAGCGGCGAGCCGGCCAGCCGTTCGGCCTCGCGGAGCTGGCCGAGCAGGCGCTCGAGCGGCTGCTCGTCGTGCCAGCACGGAATGATCACGCTGATCGCGAGTTCTGCGCTCATGCAGACGCTCCCAGGTGGAGTCTGGCCAGGATGCCCCGCAGGCTGCGCCTGGCCGGGCGCTGATCGTCGGCCAGTTCACACAGGGCGCGGGTCAGGTCCGCCTGCTCGTCGATGTCGAAGGTTTCGCCACAGACGGTCAGCGAATGGCCAGCCTTGCGGCACGCCTCGGCCAGCGCCTGACCGAGTTCGGCCGTGCTCCAGGGCAGCGCGGCAAGGTCTGGCCAGGGACGTTTGGAAGCCATCAGGGTCACGCCGCCATCACTGGCGGCGATCAGCACCGTGTCCGCCTCTCCCAGGGCGATACGTACCCGCTGGTAGTGTTCAGCCTGCAGGGCCGGTGCGTCGCTGCCGATGAACACCAGGCGGCAATGGCCGGCGGCACGCAGCGAGTGATCCAGAGCGTTCAAGCGCTCGCCCGCTGGCCTGGGGCAGACACAGCGCCTCCGGAGTCAGCGCCCTGGCCCAGTCGAGATGTTCGGCCATGTCCGGCGCAATCACGGTCGGGCCGGGCCAGGCGCGCAGATCCTCCAGCGCGCAGCCCAGCAGTTGCTCGGCAACCCACAAGGCCTGCGGCTCGCCGATCTGGGCGGCCAGGCGCTGCTTGCCGTGGCCGAGGGAGGGGCGCTTGCATACCAGGACCAGGGTGGCCGCCGTCGTGGCGTTCAGTTCATTGGGCATCGTGCAGGCTCGTGACTCAGGATCTGGGTTGGGCGGCCGGTTCACGGGATGCGAAATTCACGGCCGCCTGTCTATGAATTGGAGGGGGAGTGCGCGCTTTGTTACAGCCCCCATGCAGCGGGTCTACTCGGTGTGCCGGCGCACCTTGTCGAGAATGGCCTCGGTATCTACCGGCGCACTGTCCGGCGGCAGTTGTTGCAGGACCTGGGAAGTCAGCCGAAGCTGCTTGATATAGCGCCGGCAACGCGGACACATGCCTAGATGCATGAAGACATCCATGCGCGTGCGTAGCCCCAGGTGGTCATCGATGATGTCCGAGCCCAGCTCCGACATTTCCTTGCAGGTCAACATGTGCCCACCTCCTCGAAGTGGTTGAGCATGGCGTGCATGCGTTGTCGCCCCCGATGCAGAAGGACACGGATGTTGCCTTCGCTGAGACCGGTTGCCTCGGCGATTTCGGCGAACTCGAGACCGCCCAGCTCACGCATCAACACGACACCTTGCTGGTCGCTGGGCAGGCGATGCAGATGCTTGCGGATGCACTCGTGCAGCTCGGCTTCGGTCAGCAGGGCTTCAGGCGTGTCGTAGTGCCATTGCGCAGGCGGGTGACTCCAGGCTCCCTGGTCGCTGAAGCTGGAGGCGATCGGCGAACCACTATCCGCTCCCCAGCCCTCCAGCGACACTTCGCGCTTGTACCTGCGCAGCAGTGCGTGCGCCTCGTTGAGCGCGATGCGGGCCAGCCAGGTGCGTAGCCGCGAGCGTCCCTCGAAGCCCTTGATCGCTACAAAGGCCTTCAGCCAGGTTTCCTGGGCGACATCGTCGGCCAGCCCCTGTCCCACCAGGGGCACGGCCATGGCCACCAGAAAGCGGTGATGGGCCCGGATGACCGCGTCGCAGGCCGCTGGATCCCCTTGCTGCAGTCGCCTGACCAGCTCCCGTTCTTCTTCCATTCCAACTTCTCCGGAGCGTGCTGACTTCAGCGTAGATACAGGCCGATGCCTTCACCGCGCAATCCGGCAGGTTGGCCCGCAGGCCGGCCGGCGCCTGGTGGTTGAAGATGGCTTCCGCAAGGATGCTGCGGCAGCTGTTGGCGGTACAGAGGAAAAGGATCTTCATGTCTTGTTCCTGGCCATCATGATCTGGCTCGGGGCGGCGTGGCTTGAGCGTGTGCCAGGGCCTGGCTCCACTCTTCGACCGAAATGGGCAGGTAGCCGGTGATCTCCAGCGCCCGGTCCTCGAATACGTCCTGGCCTGGGTGGTTGGTCTGCCAAGCCTCGATCACCCGGTCGCGATGCTCGATCAAGGACTCGATGTGCGGCCGGAACAGCTTGAGCAACGCCGTCAGCCACAGATTGGTCGGCCACGATGGATGAGCGTGGTCGATGGAGAAGGCGGGCAGCATCTGCTTCACCGCTTCGGCCGGATACCAGGTCTCCCCGGTGACCCAGCGGTTGCAGGCGAACAGCCCGATCGGCTGGCCCCAGGCATCCATCGATACGGCGATCAGATGCGCGATGGCTTCTTTGCCCTGAGGCCAGGGCTCGCTGGTCTGCAGTGCCGTCAACGGCTGCAGATGCCCAGGGATGCCAGGCCCACGCAGGAAGGTATGGAAGTGGCCATGCTCGACCGCCCCCTCGCGGTGGGCGTGGTAGTAGTACTGGGCATGGCTGTCCCGGTCGTATACGTCGCCATCCGGGTAGTGGTTCATCTCATAGAAACCGTCGTGCCCCTTGAGCAACTCGCCGACTACGTTCAATCCCGCCTTGGCCAGCGCCCGCTGGCAGCGGCCGACTTCCAGGGCAGCTTCCAGCAGGGCGGTACGCTCGTCGGCACTCAGCTGCCCGGGCTGGGGCAGTTCAATCGCAGGCGCGGGCCAGGCGGTATCGAAGGCAGGTAGCTGGGCATTCATGTCGGAACCTCGAAAAAGGACCGGAGCGGGGGAGCGGCCGCTCCGCTCAAGGCGCGTCAGTTACCTGGCTGCGCAGGGCGCCGACTTCGCAGCGCAGGGGTTCTTGGCAGCGCAGGGGCTTTTCGCCGCACAAGGATTTTTGGCCGCGCCGGGGTTGGGCTTGAAGCTCTTTTGCAGGCTGGCCACATAGCTCGTCAGCGCCGCCAGCTCCTGCGACTCCCAGCCAAGCGCCTTGCCCGCCATGGGCGCGACCATGCAGATCTGCACCATCTCGTCGAGGAATACCTGGCTCATGCCGAACTGGTTGTTGGCCATGGCGACTTGATGCGGGTAGGCCTTGGCGAAGCTGGCCTGGAACAGCTTGCCCCCCTGGTGGCAGCTCTCGCAGGAAAGGCCGTTGCTGCTCAGCTGGGTGTCCTTGTAGAGCCGCTCGCCGTAGCTCCTGAGTTCGGCCTGCGGGCCCTGGTAGGGCTGGTAGTCGGCCGGTCGCTTGACCGACTTGATGGCGCAGGGATTCATCTTCGCCGCGCAAGGGTTGGCGGCGCAGGGA
>LNAP01008028.1_pt1 | contig 22030 bp, 19 predicted proteins | sample 602601 | NCBI WGS metagenome assembly LNAP01 (sample SAMN02440304, study PRJNA202911) | soil metagenome | biome: Subtropical and temperate rainforests or woodlands; isolation source: soil samples (1 kg each in a 20% v/v slurry with milli Q water) were... ...
ACAAGACTCATGGTGATCTCCTTAAAACTGCGGACCCGGCGCGGCAATGGCATCCCAACCGTCTTTGACCGTGCGAAGCAGGTCGGCGACTTCGTCGAGAATCTTTGGATCGGTCTTGAGATTGGCTTCAGCCAGACGTTTCATCATGTAGGTGTAAAGGTTATCCAGCTCAGTCACCGAGTCGGCCTGATTTTCCAGATCCAGACCTTCACGCAGACCACCGATGATGCCGATGGCCTTACCGATCAGAACGCCTTTATTCGGAATATCCTTACGCTCCATCGCGCCTTTGGCCTGGGCTATACGATCCAGGCCGCCTTCCATCAGCATCTGCACCAAACGATGCGGGCTGGCTTCGGAAGTTTGCGCCTGAGCGCCAATCTTCTGGTATTGGCGAAGGGCTAACATTGGATTCATGTTGTACCTCATCAGAAATCTGTGGTCCGTATAACCAGTGTATCGACGACGCGTCAAAAAACTTTAGATTCAAAAACAAAAAGCCCGGAGCGTGTGAACGCTGCCGGGCTTTTGGCACTGTAAAGGTTACGAGTTCTTCTGTTGCGCGGTCATCGCTTCAAACATCGACGTGATGTTGCTGGCTGTCGCCTTCAACTTGCCGACCAGGGTGTCCATGTCGTTGTACTTTTTGGTCAGTACCGCGGTCAGGGTCTCGATTCGGCGATCCAGGGCTGCCTGGTCATTGCTCAGCTTTTTCTTGGTTGAATCGAGGCTCTTGGCGCGCGCATCCAGGATCGAGTCGACTGCTTTGCCATTGACGGTTTTACCTTCGGTGTAAGGCTTGATCGCATTGTTCATACGCTCAATCAGACCGTTGGTACCGGTGAACAGGGTCTGAACCTCACCGCCCAGCTTCTTGTCGTTCATTGCAGTGTTGAACTTGGTACTGTCGAAATCCAGTGCGCCGGTCTTCTGGTTAGTGGTGATACCCAACTGGGAAAGCACGGTCAGCTTGTCGCCGGCACCGGTCTGGGACAGTGGGCCCCGCAAGGAATCCAGAATCGAACGTGGCAGCGGGTCACCGGTCAGCGCCGCGGAAACGGTCAGCTTGCCATCGTCATCCAGGGACGGCTTGGTCAACGTTGGCGACGGCGTTGTACGCATCGACGAACTTCTGGATCGACGCCTTCAGACCATCATTGTTGGACGCCACGGTGACGGTCGACTTGCCCGTGGTGAGCAAACTCAGGCTCAACCCGGAGATCGTCTTGTCGATGGTGTTGGACTTGCTGGTCATCGCCAGACCGTCGACGCTAAACACCGCGTCCTGGGCCGGAGCACCAATAGCCCCCGAAGAAGTGGCAGTCGGCGGGGCGGCCATCGGGGCGGTCCCATCGATTTCCAGACCGGCAATACCGCTGGCGGAAATGTCGGAACCCGCGCCAGTCGTCGTGGAACCCAGCACCAGGCGCGAGCCGAAGCTGTCGGTCACAATGTTGGCGCTCAAGCCACTGGATTGGTATTGGCTGTTGATCGAATCACGCACCGATTGCAGCGTGGCGCCTGCGCCCACAGTTACCGGATAGCTTTTGCCATTTTGCGTGATGGTCAGCGTGCCAGCAGGGATCGCACTGGTTGTACCACCAGCAAACGCAGCAGAGGCGACTTTCGAGGAGGTGGCCAGTGCGGTGACGTCGACCACGTAATTACCGGCGACAGCCGCATTACTGGACGTAGCGGTCAGCACTTTTACATCGGACGATGTCGCGGCAAAACCCGTGAACTGAGGGGTTGTCGTACTACCCAGATCGGTAAGCGCTTTCTGGAACGTAGCCAACAGCGACTTCAAGGTACCAATCCCGGAAATACTCGCCGAGTTAGTGGCGGTTCCACGATCGATCTGACCTTGCTTGGCCGCTTTATCGGCGTTCACCAAGGCTTTAACGATAGCACCGGTATCAAGGCCGGAACCTAAACCTGTGCCCGGTAGAATTGGACTTGCCATGTGAAACTCCCTTCAGTGTGTCGCCGGCCTTTTGACCACTACAACGCCCAACAAAATTCGTGCCAGTTGTCAGACTTTAGCGCTGAACAACAGGCTGCTTGCATCATTCAAACTATTGGCCAGTTTCAGGACTTCTTCGTTGGGGATCTGTCGGATCACCTCACCGGATTCGCTGGCAATGACTTTGACGACCACTTTGCCCGAAGGCTCGTCGATCGAGAATTCCAGGTTGCGCTTGACCGACTGAACGAATTTTTCAATTTCCTGAACAGCCATCTTCAGTTTGTCCTGCTCGGTCTGTTCACCCTTACCTTCTTCCTTGACGGCAGCTACTGGAGCAACTACCGCTCGAGGCTTCTCCGCCGGCTTGTCGGCAACAGTCGTCGCCTGCTTGGCCGCAGGATAAGACAAGTTCAGCTTGACGCTCATATCCATGTCCATCACCTCTTAAAGTAAAAAGCGAGAGAGCGCGACAAGCGCACTCCCCCGCCAAAACACATCAGCTATTACTGAAGCAGTTTCAGTACAGCGGATGGCAGTTGGTTGGCCTGAGCCAGAACTGCGGTCGAAGCTTGTTGCAGAGTTTGTTGCTTGGTCAGCTGTGCAGTTTCAGCAGCGAAGTCGGTATCTTGTACGCGACCCAGTGCAGCACTGGCGTTTTCGTTGATGGTGCTGGACAGACGGTTTTGTGCAGCACCGAGGTCAGCACGGCTGGAGTTGATCTTGGCCAGAGCGGCGTCGATTTTGGTCAGCGCGTTGTTCATCGAAGCTTCGGCGGTTGCCGAGTTGTTACCAGTGATCTGAACGGTAGCCGAGTCAACCGACAGGGTAGCTGCGTCGAAGCCGCTGTCCAGGGTCAGAGTGATCTGGTTGGTAGCGCCGGTGTTGGAACCAACCTGGAAGGTCATGGTACCAGCGGTGCCGTCGATCAGGTTCTTGCCGTTCAGGTTGGTCGACTTGGCGATACGAGTCAGCTCGTCCGACATCGAAGCGAATTCTTTGTTCAGAGCAGCACGGTCAGCAGTACCGTTCGAGTCGTTTCGCGATTGAACAGCCAGTTCACGCATACGCTGCAGAATGTTGGTCGATTCTTGCATCGCGCCTTCAGCGGTCTGAGCGATCGAGATACCGTCGTTGGCGTTTTTGATAGCCATGGTCTGACCGCGGATCTGCGAAGTCATACGGGTAGCGATTTGCAGGCCGGCGGCGTCGTCTTTAGCGCTGTTGATTTTCAGGCCGGAAGACAGGCGAGTCATCGACGTCGACAGAGCGTCGGAAGCGCGGTTCAGGTTTTTCTGAACGTTCAACGATGTGACGTTGGTGTTTACTGTTAAAGCCATGACGAATTCCTCGTTGGTTGGGTACTGCGGCTTCCGGCCCTGGCAACCGCCGCTTCGTAATAGTTATCGTCGGGATTGGAACTTGCTTTAGGGGATTTTGAAAAATATTTGCCATCACGTTGCCACCCTCCGCAAATCAAGGGCTTGGCTGTGTTCAAGCAGCGAAAAAATGACGTCAGGGAAATGCCGGTGACAGACTGGCGAGGACTCGCCTGCACCGGCAGAAGGGAAATTGTTTAAATGGACAGACTGTCGCGCAGCAACTGGATCAGTTCGTATTCCAGATAGTCCGCCAGCGCCAGCCAATTTTGCGCCTCCTGGCATTCGAGCATCTGGCCGAGCAACAGCACCCACTGCTGCTGAACCACCTGCGGTGTCAGATCAAAGGACGGTTGCACCGCAACGATCAGCTCGATCATCGCCAGCCCGGCTTCTACATCACGCCCCAAACGGAACAATGTTGCACATTGCTCAGAGTCGACGACAAAGGATTCAAGCCCGCTCATGACACCCACTCCGGATGAAAAGCCGTACCGGCAATCCTCGCGCCTGCCCGGCTGCTGTTATAGAAGCGCACCTGAGGATGCCCTGCGATAAAGCGCTCCAGCTCACACAGGTAACTGCGAAAATTGAGCTGGGTCTTGATGCGTTGACCGTTACCATCGAGCACCCAATGCTTGGCGGCGCCCAGTTGCGGTCCCAGATCGCCATCATTCCAGCCCGCATGGGTCTTGTCATTGGGAAAGGCAAAGTCGGCACCGAACAAGGTGATCTGTGCTGCGCCCATCTTCACCGCAAGGTCTACCGCGGGATGAATCACGCTACCGCCGACATACAGCTCGCCTTTGGGCTGTTGCCGACGCATCTGCTGGTAAATCGGGCTGGCGGAGTAACTGGCATAGCGCGGTCCCTGCCAGGCTTCAAGCACCAGGGGATCGACCATGGGCATATACGCCAGGATGATATCGGTCGTGTCTTCACATGGTAGATGCCGAGCCGAGATGCGCTGGTCGATGCTGACCACCACATCAGGTCGGATCCCGTGATCGATCAGTGGTCGGTAAGCCGTATCGACACAGATGAACAACGGCCGTTCGGCCTGATTACGAATCGCGAGCAAGGTCTCGAAGTGCTGCTCAAGGCTCGGGCCCGTGGCAATGACGAATACCTCCTGCCCTTTGCACGAACCGAACAACCCGGTCACATCCCGATCGGCCTGCACCAGCTCCAGGCTGGCCTGCAAACGCTCGACGATGTCCGGATCCTGGGGGTCGAACTCACGATTATTGAAGCTCAGGTGTATTTCGCTGATCAACCGATCACGAATCTTCGCATTGAAGTCATCGGCTAGCACCAGCTCGGACGGCAACGCAAAGAACGGCAGCTGGATTTCCGCCAGATCGCCGGCATACAACAGCTCGACTCGCGGATCGCTGAGCCACTGCTGTTGATCGAGCAGTTGCAGCACCAGCGCAAACACCGCGCCGTTGAGGATGTGTACGTACAACCGTTCAAGCCCGGCACGCTCCAGCAACACCAGTTGCAGGTCGCCAAGCCCGGTGCCGTAGACATGCACCACAGGACTGTCGATGGGCAGGCTGTCGGCCTGAAGCCTGGCCTCGCGGGTGCGGTCATGGCGGCTGGTCAGCTGGATGCCATTGATGCTCAACGTCGAGCCCAGGCCTTCGACCAGATCGGCCTGCAACAGGCTCGCATCCTCAACCAGCAAGCGCGCAGACAGCAGCGGCCAGCGGCGCTGTATGACCTCGGCGTTGCGCTCAAAGAACTCGCTCATGGAGCCTCGCTTTTCATTCGGGCAAAAAAATAGCGCTCAAGGTTACACCTTGAGCGCTATTTTTTGTGCCTGGCTTTTAGATGTTCAAGGGCGATAGATGATCGCCGAACCCCAAGACAAACCAACACCGAAACCGCTGAGCGCCACGCGCTTCCACTTGGAATCGAGCACGTGTTTTTCCAGCAGCAACGGGATGCTCGACGACACGGTATTACCGGTTTCGACCATGTCCTTGATGAACTTCTCAGGCTCGCCCTCGAAGCGTCGCGCCACCGCGTCGACAATCGCCGCGCTGCCCTGGTGAATGCAGAAGGCATCGATATCGTCAGCCGTCAGGCCCGAGTCGCCGAGCAGCTCATGCAAATGCGCGGGCACTTTGAGCAGCGCGAAGTTGAAGACCTGACGGCCGTTCATGAAGAACACCCCGTCGGAAACCTTCAGGTGCGGCGCGCCGGAACCGTCAGTGCCGAACTTGGCCTTGCCCAGCTGCCACGGGGCATCTTCGCCCATCCAGGTCGCCGTGGCGGCATCACCGAAAAGCATGGTGGTGTTGCGGTCTTCCGGATCGACGATCTTCGAGTACGGATCAGCGGTCACCAGCAAGCCATTCTTCAGGCCCGCGGCTTCCATGAAGCCCTTGATGGCGTAGATGCCGTAGACGTAACCCGAGCAGCCCAGGGAAATATCGAACGCCGCCACGGTGGTTGGCAGGCCGAGTTTGTCCTGAACGATGGCGGCGGTGTGCGGCAAGCCTTCTTCATCGCCGTTCTGGGTCACGACGATCAGCACGTCGATGGCTTCACGCTTCAAATCGGGATTGTTGGCGAACAGCGCGTTGACTGCTTCGACACACAGGTCCGAAGTTTCTTGCCCCGCATCTTTGCGCGGCAGGAAGGCCGAACCGATCTTGCCCAGGATGAATTCTTCATCCTTTTCGAATTTTGCACCTTGTGCGTAATTGTCCACGCCGGCTACAGGAACGTATGCCAATCATTACGGCTTCCCAATAATAAACAGCCCAATACCACCGCTCGCAAGGAATCGAGGGGCGCCGACAAACAACGAATAAACGTCGCCCTCAAGGGGGTGACAGCGGGAAGAATAAAAGGCCATCACTGGGCTAAAAACAGTCCAGGCGCCATCTCCCCTTTTTATACAATACAGTGAAGATGCGCGTTATGACTCGCAGGTCACGCTATTTTGCCGAATCAGCCGCACAAGCGGTTATTCAACCAACGACCAATCCAACGGTGTTCCGCGCTTGATGGGCTGGCGCGCACGGCGGCCCAGAAGGGTTTCAGCGTGTTTGGGGGCCAGCCCCAGGCCAGGCCGGATGGCCCGCAGATTGGCGACGGTGAAAGGCTCACCGGCGGCCATGTCCTGAGTGACGTATAGCGAACGTCGGTATACCAGAGATTTGCGCTCGGCTTCGGTCACGCCGTAATGCACCTGCCCCATGGCCTGCCAGGCGCGTTCGGTTTCGATCACCAGGCTGGCGAGTTCAGCCGGTTCCAGGGAGAAGCTGGCGTCCACGCCACCGGCGGCACGGTCGAGGGTGAAGTGTTTTTCCACCACCGTCGCCCCCAGCGCTACCGCGGCGACGGACACTCCAACGCCCATCGAATGATCGGACAAACCGACTTCACAGCCAAACAGCTCCCGCAGATGAGGGATGGTGCGCACATTGCTGTTGGCGGGCGTCGCCGGGTACGTGCTGGTGCACTTGAGCAACACCAGGTCCTTACAACCGGCCTCACGGGCGGCGCGCACGGTTTCGTCGAGTTCGGCGATGCTGGCCATGCCAGTGGAGATGATCAGCGGCTTGCCGGTGGCAGCGACCCGCCGGATCAACGGCAGGTCGGTGTTCTCGAAACTGGCGATCTTGTAGGCCGGCACGTCCAGGCTTTCGAGGAAGTCCACCGCGGTGTCATCGAACGGTGTGGAGAACGCCAGCATGCCCAATTCCTTGGCCCGGGCGAAAATCGGCGCGTGCCATTCCCACGGCGTATGGGCCTTCTCGTACAGCGCGTACAGCGAAGAACCGGCCCACAGGCTGTTGGTATCCTTGATGAAGAACTCGCCTTCAGACAGATCCAGGGTCATGGTCTCGGCGGTATAGGTTTGCAGCTTCAAGGCATGCGCGCCGGCCTTGGCCGCGGCTTCGACGATTTGCAGCGCCACATCCAGCGACTGGTTATGGTTGCCGCTCATCTCGGCAATGATGAACGGCGGCGCATCGGCACCGATCACGCGGTTGCCGATCTTGAAACTGGTCATTGTTTTGGATCCTTCAATACACGCGTGAACGCGCAAGCACTCTGAGTGAAACCTGCCTCGCGGAAAACTTTCAGCGACGCTGAATTGGCCGGCAGCACCTGAGCAGTGATGGCTTCCAATCGCGGCCAATGAGCGGTGACGAAGGCTTCGCCCCGCGCCAGCAGCGCCCTGCCCCAGCCCAGGCCAAATCGGCCTTCGAACAGATAAATCGAGACTTCGGCGCGAGCATCGTCGAGGTCATAACGCAGCACACCGACCGGGCCATCATCCGCTTCGGCGATCAACAGCAACCGCCGCGGATTGCTCAGGCTCGCGGCCAGCCAGGCCTGATGCCGTTGCCAGTCGATGACGTGCGTGTCCAGCGACCAGCGCCGAACCGCTTCGGCATTGCGCCCATCGAACAACAATTGCGCATCATCCTGAGTGGCCTGACGAACCTGCAACACCGCCCCCGCCAGCGCTACCGCCACCCGTTGCGCCCCACGGCCATCGACCAACTGCCGCGAGCGTTCGGCCAGACTCTGACGAATCCCCTGATTGCCCACGACAAAACCGATGGTCTGATGCAACTGCTCGACGCTGACCCGGTCGCGATTGCCCAGGAACACATGAGCACCCGAGGTCGCCATCACCTCGCCGTTGGCCTGCTGATTATTCGAAACCGCAATGCAGATCGTCGGCAGCCCCATGGCCGCCCGCTCCCAGCTGGTACCGCCACCGGCACCAATGAACAGATCGACCTCGGTCATCATCTGGTAGAAATCGCTGACAAAACGGTGCAGGCGCCAGTTCGGACGATAGTCCACCAGACTCTGCATCTGCTCCCAGGCCGGGTTGTCGGCACCTGCCACGAAATCGACTTCCAGCTCATGAAAGTCCGCCAATGCCAGCATCGCGTGATGGGTCTGCATGGCCGCGTCGAAGCCGCCGAAGTTCACCAGCACGCGCCTGGCTCGAGGTTTGATCTCGATCGCCGGGCAACAGAACTCATCGCGCAGCAAGGCAAACCGTGGGCCGAGTAAAGTCTGGCAATCGGGCGTCAGCAGTGAGGCATAAGCCTCTGGCGTGCCCGACAGATTTTGATTGAGCAGCAGATCGACGCTGTATTGCCGAGTGGCCAAATCGTCCACCGCCGCGATTCTTGGAGCCCAGCGGCGCGCGGCAGTCTGCCAATGGTGATCGAGACCGTAGTGGTCGGCGATGATCCAGTCGAAAGCCGGATGACTTTCCAATACTTGCCCCAGTGCTGCAATGTCCGCCTGCCAGGGCAGCATCGACTCGATGGCCTGCTGTGGGTCTTCATCGGGGTAGCGCTCCGGCAGCGCGAAGGTCTCGAAACCCTCAGCCCGCAGACTGTCCAGCCGATGCCCCGGCAACTGACGACAGGCGAAGGCAACGTGCGTGCCCTGCTTGCGCAATACCCTGGCCAGGGTCAGACAACGGGCGATGTGGCCACTGCCAATGGTCGGCGACGCGTCGGCGCGGATCAGTACTCTCATTGCAGCTCACCTCCCGCCTTCAAGGCGATGTAGAGGTATTCGGCGCGTTTCCAGTCTTCGAGGGTGTCGATGTCCTGCACCAGATGCCGCGGCAGAATCACCGGCAGGCTTGCCGGCGAGAACAGCACATCGCCACGCAACCAGGCTTCGCTACGCCCCCAATAGAACTGGCCGGCATCCTGAAAAGCTTCGGGCAAATCCTGGGAACGGGTCTCGCGAAATTCCGGGTAGAGCGAGGTCAAGGCGCCCTGCTCGTCGAGGACCAAGGCCCGTTGTACCGGGAAGCCAAAACCGGCGACTGAAAACGCGAAAGACTTGTCCGGATGCTGCACCAGCAACTCATGCCCCTGACGCAGATAACGCGCCTGCAACAGGGGCGCCGTCGCGTAGACGCAGCACGCATAGTCGAACGGCGGCAATTGCTGCAAGGCATGTACGATCACCGCTGCAGTCCCGGTGAAATCATCGGCCAGCGTTGCGGGCCGCATGAACGGCACTTGAGCCCCATTGGCCCGTGCGACCTCGGCGATCTCTTCATCGTCAGTACTGACGATCACCTGGTCGAACAGGTTCGACTCCAGCGCCGTGCGAATCGAACGGACGATCATCGGCACGCCGTCGAACGGCTTGAGGTTCTTGCGCGGAATTCGCTTGCTGCCACCACGGGCCGGGATGATCGCAACACAACTCAAGAGTCTCTACTCCTCAAAGATCAGTCGTCGCAATTGCTCGACCACATAGTCCTGTTGTTCATCGCTCAGCAGAGGAAACAGTGGCAGGCTGATGGCCTCGGCGTAATAACGTTCGGCCTGGGGGAAATCACCCTCGGCAAAACCCAGGTCGCGATAGTACGGCTGCAAGTGCAGCGGAATATAGTGCAGGTTCACCCCGACCCCGGCTGCTCGCAAACCTTCGAACACCTGTCGATGACTGAGGTTGATCCGCTCCGTCTGCAAGCGCACCACGTACAGATGCCACGCCGATTCGGCCTCGGGCTGCGCGCTGGGCAAGGTCAGCGGCAAGTACGCCAACAACCGCTCATAACGCGCAGCCAGTTCACGCCGACGCTCGATGAAGCCATCGAGCTTGTTCAGCTGTGACAGACCGAGGGCCGCTTGCAGGTCGGTGATGCGGTAATTAAAGCCCAGTTCCACTTGCTGGTAATACCAGGGGCCATGGCTGGGTTCGGTCATCTGCGCAGGGTCACGGGTCATGCCGTGGCTGCGCAGGCGCTGCAAGCGCTCGGCCAGCTCCGGACGATTGGTCAGCACCATGCCGCCTTCGGCACTGGTGATGATCTTCACCGGGTGGAAACTGAACACCGTCATCGCAGCGAAATCGCCGCACCCTACCGGACGCCCGGCATAAGACGCCCCGACCGCGTGGGAAGCATCCTCGATCACCGTAAAACCATAGCGCTCAGCCAATTCGGCGATCATGCGCATATCGCAGCTCTGCCCAGAGAACGCCACCGCCACCAACACTTTCGGTAGTTTGCCGTCGCGCTCGGCGATCTCAAGCTTCGACGCCAAAGTGTAGGCGTCGAGGTTCCAGGTCAGCGGGTCGATGTCGACAAAATCAACCTCGGCGCCGCAATAGCGACCGCAATTGGCCGAGGCCAAAAAGGTGTTCGGCGTAGTCCATAACCGATCGCCCGGCCCGAGGCCGGCGGCGAGGCAGGCAATGTGCAACGCCGCCGTGGCATTGCACACCGCCACAGCGAAATCGGCCTGGCAACGCTCGGCCATGGCCTGTTCGAAACGCTCGATGGTCGGCCCCTGCGTCAGCCAGTCGGACTGCAACACGGCAACCACCGCGTCAATATCTTCCTGATCCAGGCTTTGCCGACCGTAGGGAATCATGCCGACAACTCCGCGTGCAGATCAGCGATCTGGCCGACCGACAGGAAGTGCGGGTTGGTGTCGGAGCGGTACTCGAAATCTTCGCTCACCGGCCGGCCCTGCTCGCCCAGTTTGTCGACGGCAAAATCCACGTCGACGCTGGTGAAGCGAATCGACGGCTGAATGGTGTAGTGATCATCGAACTCCAGGGTCATGCGCGCGTCGTCCAGCGGCACCATCAGTTCATGGAGCTTTTCCCCCGGACGGATGCCGACGTTTTTGTGCGGCAAATGTCCAGCCATGCCCTGCGCCAGATCGACGATGCGAATCGACGGGATCTTCGGCACAAACACTTCACCGCCGTGCATGCGGGCGAAGCTGTCGAGCACAAACTTCACACCGTGATCGAGGGTGATCCAGAAACGCGTCATGCGCTCGTCGGTGATCGGCAGTTCTTTGGCGCCCTCGGCAATCAGTTTGCTGAAGAACGGCACCACCGAACCCCGCGAGCCAGCCACGTTGCCGTAGCGCACCACGGCAAAACGAGTCTGCTGTTCACCGGCAATGTTGTTGGCAGCGACGAACAGTTTGTCCGACAGCAGCTTGGTCGCGCCGTACAGGTTGATCGGGCTGGCCGCCTTGTCGGTAGACAGCGCGACGACTTTTTTCACGCCGTTGTCGATGGCCGCGGCAATGATGTTTTCCGCACCGTTGACGTTGGTACGAATGCATTCAGTGGGGTTGTATTCCGCCGCCGGCACTTGCTTGAGGGCCGCGGCATGCACCACGTAATCGATGCCGCGCATGGCCTGACGCAAACGCTCGGCATCGCGCACATCACCAATGAAGTAACGCATGCACGGCGCGTTGAACGTCTGCTGCATCTCGTACTGCTTGAGCTCATCGCGGGAAAACACCACCACCCGCTTGGGCTGGTATTGCTCCAGCAACCGGCGGATGAAGTTGCGCCCGAACGAGCCGGTGCCGCCAGAGATGAAAATCGATTTACCGTTGAACATGCCTTGAGTCCTTTTACCTGTCAGCCAGGCTTATGCGAGCAACTGCGCCCAGTTCACGCTGGTCGGTTCGCTGAGAGTAAAGCCCTTGCCGGTCAAGGCCAGGTTCTGGTTGTAGGCCGAGTCGTGTTCGAAGCGGGCCTGCCACTTGTCGCGCAAAGCGGCGCGGGCTTGAGGCGCATCGGGCAGCAGGCCCGGGTGCAGTAATTGTGCTTGTGGCGTCCAGACTGTCAGGTAACCGGCATCGGCGACTTTCAGGCACAGGTCGATATCGCCAAAAGCTTCGTCGAAATGTTCCTCGTCCAGACCGCCCACCGCTTCGAACACGTCCTTGCGAACCATCAGACAGGCACCGGATATTGCCGAATAGTTCTGCTCGACCTGATGGCCGTTCATGTAGCCCTTGGCGTCCTTACGTTCATCGACAAAGACCGAACCGATCTCGCCATTCAAACCCAGGACCAGACCGGCCTGGGTGGTGACGCCACGAATGTCCATCAGTTTGGCGCCAACGATGCCGACTTCCGGACGCTGGGCCTGGTTGAGCATGGCGTCGAGCCAATTGACATTGACCACTTCGGATTCCGCCGACAGCAGCACCAGGTAGTTCCCCTTGGCCTCGGCACAGGCAACATTGTTCAGTGCCGAGGCACTCAGGCGCTGACCGCTGCGCACTACGCGAAGCCGATCGCCCTTGCCTTCAAGGCTGCTCAGCCAGGTCGCCAGTTCTTCGGATTGGCTGTGATTGTCGGCAATTAGCACTTCGTGACGTTGATAACGGGTGCGCTGCAGCACGCTGACCAGCGCTCGTTGCAGCGACTCAAGGTTGTCCTGGCTCTGGAGGATAATTGATACCAGCGGCCGCTCAGCGTGCTGATAGTCGATCTGGTAAGTCTGCGGCAGCGTCGAGCTGACCTGAGCGCGATACCCACGTGCCGCCAGAGAGCGAGTCAGCACCTGACGTTCCTGAGCGCTGGACTCTTCTACCGGGGCATTGCAAATCAGCAGCGGCTCGGCCAGATGCGCCAGGCCCGCCAGCCCGCCATCCTCGATCAGACGCAGCAACAGATCGAATTCCAGCGCCTGACTGTACTCGGCCGAGAAACCGCGTGCCTGAGCCAACACATCACGCTGGATCAACCAGTGGCGCGCCATCAGCGATGGCACGCTTTGCAGCAGGTCGAGATTGACCCCGGGGCGGAACACATCCGCCAGAGCACCGTTGGCCTGACGCTGAAGCTCGTCCATCGCCACTGCACGGACACCCTCGGCACCGGCCAGCTCCAGGCTGGCGCGCAGCAAACCGCTGGCAGTGAACTGATCACCGGCCTCGGCCAGCAACAGCCAATCGGCGGTGGACTGAGCGACGATCTGGTTGATGCGTTCCACATAATTGGTTGCGCTGACTTTGACGAAGTGCACGGTGTCGCGCACGGACGTGGTCGCCGGTAAATCACCGGTAGTGAACACCACCACGTTGAATGCTTTGCAGTGACCACCGACCAAGCTGTCGAAGGTCGCCTGCAACTTGACCATGTCGGCATCCAGATCCAGCAACAGAATGCCGAACTGAGGACCGCCATTATGCGTGGCCAACTGTGCAGCGATAGCCTTGAGCTGCGCGGCATCCGGGTTGCGCGCTTCGAGCCAGCTCAGCAAGCGGCCGGACGGCATGTTCTCAAGCAGTCGGCGGTCTTGCTGACCCGGTAAAGCGTTCAGTCGCTCAGCCCAGGCTTGCAGCTTGAGGCCTTCTTCCGGCTCGTCACTGTCTTTCAATGACTCCGCCAGGCGCTTGACCACCGTGCGGTTGAACACGTTCAGGCTCAAGGCCTCCCACAACCGGCTACGCACGGTGCGGTCGGTGTCGTTGGGGTGAACGCGCATCAACTCATGCTGCTTGAGCAGGATGCCTTCCAGTTCCTGAAGTTGCAGGCGACCGGCAGGCATGGCGTGCAGCAGGAATTCGAACTCGGTCAGCAGATCGAACACCGGTTTGTTGTAGAACGGCATTTCGACAAATTGCTCGGGGCCAAACGAGCGAATCGGCTCTTCCCCCGCCTCGCGCCAGGCCGAGCGAATAATCATGGTGCCTTTGAGCGAGCGGCCTTCGACCAGGCAATCGGCCATGGCAGCAAAACTGTCCAGGGCAATTTGTTTGACCCGGACCGGATCCTTGTTGTCGCTGAGTGGCGTCGGGATCGAGGCCAGGAATTGGGCAAACTGCTCGCGTTCGGCAACGCTTTTGGCGTCTTTGAAAGTCAGCACCGTCAACACGTTGGTGTTGTGGTCCGAAGCGCCATAGTTCATTTCCCGCACGGCGAACGGAATCGGCAGGATCCGCGCCTTCGCGCAGGCCAACAAATAGAAGGTGTGGCCGATTTCCTGCCATTCGAAACTGGTGCCCGCTGGCAGAAGGCTGTACCACTGTTGCAGCAAGTCGGTACGGGTGACCGCATAGAACGGCGGCAGGAAATTATCCATGAACCGCACCACACGGTCTTCGGCCTGCTCCGAGTTGTAATCCTCATGAACCTTGCGGTCGCGACGGAAGTAGTTCACTTCAGTGGCGCGGGTCAGGTACATGATCCCGTAGCCATGGCACAAGCCGTAGTCGGGATTGGCTTCGAGAAACTCCACCGACTCGGTCAGTGCACGGTGTAACAGGAAGTCGTCATCGGCGGCGAACACCATGTAGGGCGTGGTGACCTGATTGACACCGTAGGTGAGTTTTTCCTGCAGTCCCTTGTAGGTGTATTGCGGCAAGTGGCGATAGTCGACCGACGGGAAGTCCCGGACCATGTTCTCGTCACCCTCAGCGGACGAGTCCAGAACCAGAATCGTGCAGGGATAGCTGCTGTAGTACTGCAAGGTGCGCCGCAGGAACGCGTTCCGGTTGTGGGAAATCACCACTACCGTAAACCGCTCGTTCAGCGGTGCAACGTTGTTTTGAGCACTGTTTTGAACCTGCATCTTTCTATCCCCACAACCGGCCAATCGCCAAGAACCTGAAACCACTACGCGACGCAGATAGCCGTCCGGCGCTACGGTGATCAGCAGCTTGTTTTGCAGTTGCTGGTCAATTTCGAAGTCCTTGTTCTCTTCCAGGTACTTCCATACCGCAGTCTTCGGGTTGTCGCCCGGGCCCCATGGACGATCCGGAAAGAAGTCGGCCGGCATGTCTTCAACCACGGTGTCCATCACCACGCAGTAGCTGTCCACCGAAACCAATGGCGCATACAGACGCAGCTCTTCGAGCACGTGATCGTGGGTGTGGTTGGAATCCAGCACCAGGATGACTTTCTTGCCTTCGGCGGCAGCGCGCACTTTGGCGGCGATGGCCGGGTCGATGCTCGAACCTTCGATCATCGAAATGCGCTTGCTCATCGGGTGGCTTTCGATGGCTTCGCGGTTGTGCGCACGGATGTCCAGGTCGATGCCCAGCACTTCGCCGTGGCCTTGCAGCTCCAGCAACGAGGCGTAGTAGATGATCGAACCGCCGTGGGCAATGCCGCATTCGATGACCAGATCCGGTTTGACCTGCCAGATGATCTCTTGCATCGCCATCATGTCTTGCGGCAGCTGGATGATCGGACGGCCCATCCACGAGAAGTGGTAGCTGTATTTGTGCTTGGCCGATTCGTTGAAGAAGTCACGGGCCAGGCCGGTGAGTTTCTGGTCATCACCTTGCTGGGCGATCTGTTCCCGGCATTCGGCTTCGAAGGCTTTGTTGATGCTGTTGTCGGTCATTTCAAAATTCTCATTGGTCACTGGAACGAAGCGCTGTCGACGGCGTGATAGACGTAGCGTCCACCAGTCATCCGCTTGATTTCTTCGAGGTAGTTGGAGTTCATCACAAACAGGTTGGCGCCTTCGGGCAAGGCATCCATGGCCTCTTGGGGCGAGGACACCCGCGCGCCGCTCAGGGGCAGATATCGGCCCTGTTTGGTCGGGTTGATATCCACCACGCGATCCACCGCCACGCCCGCGCGTTGCAGGAACAGCGAATAAATCACGCCTTTGGACGAGGCGCCCCAGATCGCCGAGCCTTGCTCAGGCGCGGCCTGAATGATCTGCACGGCGCGGTCGAGGCTGGCGGTGAAACCTTCCGGCAGCGTCAGGCGCGGCACCGGTTGTTCCGGGGTCAGGCGCAACGTGGACAGGTCGGCGACGATGTACAGATACTGGCCACCGAACAGGTGACCGGCCTCGTGCACCGTGCCGAACATCCGGCGCAGGTCATCGAGGCGGAAATAATTGACGTGCTCGTAGAACAGGTCGAACCAGGCACGGTGCTCAAGGATCCAGTCGAAGCACGGCACTTCGATGTAGATCTGCCCGCCCTGATTGGCCTCGGCGATGACCGCCAGAAAGCCCAACGGATCCTGAATATGCTCCAGCACATGGCGCAGCACGATGGCGTCCGCCGACAGACCCAGGCCGCGAGTAAATGGCGCCTTGATCACATCGGCGTTGTCGCCTTCGTAGGCCGGATCGATGCCGGTGATCGAGTAACCCAGGCCTTTGAGCAGCTCTAAAAAATACCCCTTGCCGCAGCCGACTTCGATCAGCTCTTGCCCCTTGAAGTGGCGAGCAATGATCCCTTCGACATCGTTCAGATGTTTCTGGAACTGGCCGGAGTGCGCCTGCTCGTTCTGATAGTCGGCGTCGTAGCGGAGCTTGTCGGCATCGAACGCCTGATTGAAGATCAGCCCGCTCGCCTCGTCTTGCACCAACACCATGTCGGCGCAGGCCGAAGCTTTCGCTGATTGCGCATCGGCAAAGGTACGGTTCTGCAACACTGGCAGGTCGGCGACCCGATACAACTCATGCCTCATGCTCTGCTCCCAGTAGCTGTTGCAAACGGTCCGCCACGCCCCAGAACGCCATCGGTTCATGGGTCGGGTAAGGGTAATGGCCCAGGTTCAAACGGATTGACGCGCCACGTTCACGCAGCCGTTGTTCGACCAGCGCCCTGACCGATACCGGCTGGCCACTGGAACAATTGATCACGCCATCAAATTCGCGTTGTTGCAGGATCGCGGCGAGGTAACCGGCCGCCGTTTCAATCGACAGGTAATCGCGCAGCTGTTCGCCGGCCGACATGTTGAAGCTGTGGTCCCCTGCCTCGATTGCCCGGTCCAGCGCAGCCAATAAACTGTTAGGGTTCTGCCCTTCCCCGTGCAGGTAAAACAGCCGCGCCCATTGCAGGGTGAACGGTTGAACCCGCTGCAGATTTTCGAGGAACAGCCGTAGCGTGTTCTTCGCCAACCCGTAAGGGTTACTCGGTCGCGCCTCGGTCTGCTCGCTGAGCGGTCCGCTTTGCAGGCCATATTCGAAACAGGTGCCCGTCACCAACACCTGCGACACGCCCGCCTCGACCGCCCCCTTGATGAACCGGTAATCGGCCATCAGGTTGTGTTCGAAGTGAAACAGCGCCTGATAGTTCGGCAACCCTGGCCAGGCGAGATGCGCCAAGGCATCGACGCCATCGGTGAGTGCAGCGAAGTCCAGGTCGGCGGCATGAATATCCGCTGCCACGAATTCCACGGCGTTGATCCACGGCAGTTGCGCGGCGGTCTCGACGTTACGCGCCACGGCCCGCACCTGGCAGCCACGGGCGAGCAAGGCCGCGACCAGATGTCGGCCGACGAACCCGGTGGCACCGGTCACCAGCACTTTCACAGTACGGTCAACTCGGGTACGGCGATCACGAATCGGCCGTCCCACTGCCTGACTTGCGCCAGTTGCTGACTGACTTCGTGAAGCAGATTCCACGGCAGCACCAGCACGTAATCCGGTTTCTCCAGATCGATCTGCGCCGGCGAAACGATCGGAATGCGACTGCCCGGCAAGTACTTGCCCTGTTTGTGCGGGTTGGCGTCGGCCACCCAGGCCAGCAGGTCCGGTTTGACCCCGGCGTAGTTGAGCAAGGTGTTGCCCTTGGCCGCCGCGCCATAACCGACCACGCGCTTGCCGTCGGCCTTGGCCTGCAACAGGAAACGCAGCAGTTCGTGCTTGATACGTTCAGCCGCTGGTGCCAGGGTCGCGTAGTACTCGGGTGTCTTCACCCCGGCGTCCAGTTCAGCCTGCAACTGATGCTGCACAGTTGGTTGGACGGCGCGGCGTTCACCGTCCTTGCGCTGCACGAACACCCGCAGCGATCCGCCATGAGTCGTCAGCTGGCTGACGTCGAACACCTCCAGCCCATTGCGCTCGCACAGCGTCTGCACGGCGGTCAGGGACAGATAGGAATAGTGCTCGTGATACAGCGTGTCGAACTGCTGCCCCGCCATCAGCGTCAGCAGTTGCGGAAACTCGAACGTCGCCACGCCTGTCGGCTTGAGCAAAGTGGCGAAACCACCGAGGAAATCATTGATGTCCGGCACATGGGCGAGCACGTTGTTGGCAGCCATCAGGTCAGCGGCCCAGCCTTCATTTTTCAGCTGCGCAGCGGTGTCTCGACCGAAAAACAGTTCACGAATCTGCAGGCCCTTTTCCCGCGCCGCCTGCGCGGTGCTGCGGGTTGGCTCAACGCCCAGACAAGGGATGCCGCGCCCCGCCACGTACTGCAACAGGTAACCGTCGTTGGCGGCGATTTCCACCACGCGGCTATCGGCGGTCAGGCCGAAGCGTTCGACCATCTCGGCGACATAGCGCTCGGCGTGGGCCAGCCAGGTGCTGGAGAACGAACTGAAATACGCATACTCGGCATCGAACAGACTGTCGGCGCTGGTGTAATCCTCGGTCTGCACCAGCCAACACTGCTGACACACCGCGACCTTCAGCGGCACCCATTGCTCGGCTTGTTCCAGGCGATCCGCATGCACGTAGGCATTGGACGGCGGCGAGGTGCCGAGATCGATCAGCGGCAGGCTCAGCGGTGCAGCGCAACCACGGCAATTCATAGACGCACCCCAGCGAAGTGTTCATCGAGCAAGGGATGGCTGGAGTCCCTGGCCGACAGATTATTGACAGGCAACGGCCAGGCGATGGCCAGCCGTGGATCGTTCACGCTCAAGCCACCCTCATGCGCAGGTGCGTAATCGTTGCTGTGCAGGTAGAGCAATTCGGCGTCGTCGGTGAGGGTCTGGAAACCATGGGCGAACCCGGCCGGGATCAGCAGGCTGCGGCCGTCCCCGGCCTGCAGGTGCTCGGCGTGCCAGTGCAGGAAAGTCTCGGAGTCGGGCCGCAAATCCACCGCGACATCCCAGACCTCGCCGCGCAGGCAGGTAATCAACTTGGCTTCCGGCGCATTGGAATTTTGATAATGCAGGCCGCGCACACTGCCCCGTAAACGGGTGCAGGAATGGTTGATCTGGCGAATATGAAACGGCTGCCCGAAGGCGCTCAGGCTGCCTTCGCAAAACAGCCGCGCGAAGTGCCCGCGATCATCTTCGACGCGTTTGTGTTGCACGCTGAACAGACCGGCCAGCGGCAAGGCTTTCAACAGGAATTCGCTCACAGCGCGCCTCGGTACAGGTTCAACTGGTTCAGGGTGACTTCACGCATGTCATCGCCGTTCTGCCATGCCAGATGCCAATCGAGGGTCTGGGTCAGGCACTGCTGCAACGACCAGCGCGGTTGCCAGGCCAACAGTTGACGGGCGCGGCTGCTGTCCAGACGCAGCAGACCGGCTTCATGCAAATCACTCGGTTCGATGCGTAAGCCGCGTGCTTGCGGCCAGCGGCTAGCGAGCAATTCGACCACTTCACCGACGCTGCACATGTCCGCTTCGCTCGGGCCAAAATTCCACGCACCGGCAAACGCCGGGCCTTGCTCGTAGAGGCCGGCGGCCAGTTGCAGGTAACCAGCCAATGGTTCCAATGCGTGCTGCCATGGGCGCACGGCTTGCGGGTAGCGCAGGGTCACCGGCTCATCCGCCGACCAGGCTTTGAGTACATCGGGAATCAGGCGCTCAGGCGCAAAGTCGCCACCGCCCAACACATTGCCGGCACGCGCGGTGGCCAACGCCAAGCCATGTTCGGCGTACTTGTCGGCCGGGAAAAACGATGCCGCGTAAGACTGCGCCAACAATTCGCAACAAGCCTTGCTGCTGCTGTAAGGATCGTGACCACCAAGAGCTTCGTCCTCGCGGTACGGCCACAGCCATTCCTTGTTGGCGTAGACCTTGTCGGTGGTCACCAGCACGCAGGCGCGCACGCCGCCGACCTGGCGGATCGCTTCAAGCAGATTGAGCGTGCCCATGACGTTGCTGGAATAGGTGCCGAGCGGATCGCGATAGCCTTCGCGCACCAGCGGTTGAGCCGCCAGGTGCAGAACGATTTGCGGCTGGGTTTCGGCGATCAATTCCAGTAAGGCACCGAGATCACGCAGGTCACCGCGCTGATCATTGATGCCCTCGTGCACGCGGGCCAGTTCGAACAGGCTCGGCTCGGTGGACGGATCGAGCGAAAACCCGCTGACCTCGGCACCGAGGCTTTGCAGCCACAACGTCAACCAGCTGCCTTTGAAACCGGTGTGGCCGGTCAGCAGAACACGTTTGCCGCGCCAGAATTGCGGACTCAGTCCCATTGCTTCCATGGGGCCTCCCCGCTCTGCCACAGCGCTTCGAGGTGGTTCTTGTCGCGCAGGGTGTCCATCGGATGCCAGAAACCTTCGTGCTCGAAGGCCTTCAACTGTTCATCCTGGGCCAGTCGCGCCAAGGGCTCGGCTTCCCAAGTGGTTTCGTCACCGCCGATGTATGACAGCACTTTGGGCGAAAGCACAAAGAAACCGCCATTGATCCAGCCACCGTCGCCACGGGGCTTTTCGGTGAAACCAAGCACCTGATCGCCGTGACGCTCCAGGGCACCGTAACGGCCCGGCGGTTGTACGGCGGTGACGGTCGCCAGACGACCGTGGGCGCTGTGGTAGTCCACCAGTTGACGGATATTGATATCGGAGACGCCGTCGCCGTAGGTGAAGCAGAACGCCTCTTCGTCCTTGAGGTAACGGCCGGCGCGCAACAAGCGGCCGCCGGTCATGGTTTCCTCACCGGTGTCGATGAGCGTGACGCTCCACGGTTCGCTGTAGTTCTGGTGTACGTCCATGCGGTTATTGCGCATGTCGAAGGTGACGTCGGAGGTGTGCAGGAAGTAATTGGCGAAGAAGTCCTTGATCGCATAGCCCTTGTAGCCAAGGCAAATCACGAAATCATGAATCCCATGGGCAGAGTACTGTTTCATGATGTGCCAAAGAATTGGCTTGCCACCGATCTCGATCATCGGCTTGGGCTTGAGGTGCGACTCTTCGCTGATGCGCGTACCGAGACCACCCGCCAGAATTACTGCCTTCATCGCTGTCCTCTTGCTCTTCGCGCGGCGCGGCAGCCCCCCGCAAGGGTCGGCGAGCCGTCATGCACATCATTTACCCGCAGCCATTGGGCCGGTCATCCCCTCGGGGGTGAAGGTTTTATGGCGATATACGGGCGACTTGCAGGAAGTGAGCCAATTGCGCAGGACAAAAAAATCGCAGCCTTCGCCAGCCAACACATTCCTGTGAAGCTGTCGAAGGCTGCGATTTTTGATACTTGGAAGGTAATAGCAGAATCAGTCCGGCAACCAGCCCCATAACCAGTGATTGAGGTTGTCGCCACGCAACATGAAATCGCGATGCACCGCTTCACGCAATTCATCGCCCATGCGGTAGCTGGCATCCGGGTCAGCCAGGTGCATGCGGATCGCCTGCAGCCATTCGTCCGTGCTGTTGCTATAGACCTTGGTACACGGCAAGTGGCCACGGTAGGCCTCGGTGTCGGTGCAGATCACCGGGTACCCGCAGGCGCCATATTCCAGCAGGCGCAGGTTGCTTTTGCAGTCGTTGAAGATATGGAATTCCAGCGGTGCCAGCGCCAGGTCAAGGTTCAGGCTGGCCAGTTTGAATGGGTAGCTCTGCAAACCGATGGTGGAGTGAAACTCGTGAACATACGGACGCAAGGCGTCAGGGCACATGCCGAAGAACACCCACTCGACTTCGTCCGCCAGTTCGCGCACAACCTCGGCAATGATCTCCAGGTCACCGGTGTGGCTGGTGCCGCCTCCCCAGCCGACTCGCGGCTTGCTGGAGGTGCGACGGTGACTGGTCAGTGTCGCCCAAGGGTCCGGCGATAGCATGTTCGGCACCACGCGGATCTCGCTGTGCATACTCGACAAGGCATCGGCCAGCGGCTGAGTGGTGACCACTACGCGATCGCACAGGCCTATGCCTTCGCGCAACAGCTGCTCGGTATTGACCGGTTTGTTGCGGGCGTGGGTGTTTTTCTTCGGCGCACTGACGATGTAGTCGTCGAGTTCGAAAATT
>LNAP01001829.1_pt1 | contig 22028 bp, 26 predicted proteins | sample 602601 | NCBI WGS metagenome assembly LNAP01 (sample SAMN02440304, study PRJNA202911) | soil metagenome | biome: Subtropical and temperate rainforests or woodlands; isolation source: soil samples (1 kg each in a 20% v/v slurry with milli Q water) were... ...
CCAAGAAGGCTGAATAACCATGGCTGAGGTTCTGAACTTCGAGCACAACGGCATTACCGTCAATGCCACCGAATCCCCCGAGGCCATGGGTGGCCTGGGTGACAACGTCATCGGTCTGGTCGGCACCGCGCCGAAGGCCGACCCGCTGATTCCGCGCAATGCGCCGTTTCGCATCAACAGCTTCACCACCCAGGCGCTGCTGGACCCGACCGGTGCCGAGTCGGGCACTCTGTTCCAGGCGGTGTACCAGATCCTCAAAGTGGTCAAGGTTCCGGTCTATGTGGTGATCGTCGAAGAGGGCGCGACCCCGGCCGACACCGTCAACAACGTGATCGGCGGCGTCGATGCCACCACCGGCCGCAAGCTCGGCCTGGCTGCCCTGGGCAGCGTCCCGGAAGACCTGACCATCATCGGCGCGCCGGGCTTTACTGGCACCAAGGCGGTGGCCGGCGAATTCGCTTCCTTCGGCAAGCGCATCAAGGCCCGTGTGGTGCTGGACGGCAAGGACGCCTCGGTCGCCGACCAGGTGATTTACAGCAAGGAACTGGGCGGCGCGGACCTGGGTTTCGACCGTTGCCTGGTGGTGCACAACATGCCGGCCGTGTACTCCAAGGCGGCCAAGAAGAACGTGTTCCTGGCGCCGTCGAGCCTGGCCATCGCTGCGCTGGCCAAGGTCAAGCAGTGGGAGAGCCCGGGCAACCAGGTGACCTACGCCGAAGACGTTTCGCGCACCGTGGAATACAACATCCTCGACACCTCGACCGAGGGCGACCTGCTCAACCGCTACGGCGTCAGCTACTACGCCCGCACCGTGCTCGGTGGCTTCTCGCTGCTGGGTAACCGCTCCATCACCGGCAAGTTCATCAGCTATGTCGGCCTGGAGGATGCCATCAGCCGCAAGCTGGTCAAGGCCGGCCAGAAAGCCATGGCCAAGAACCTGACCAAGTCCTTCATGGACCAGGAGGTCAAGCGCATCAACGACTGGCTGCAGACCCTGGTCGCCGACGAAACCATCCCGGGCGGCAGCGTGTACCTGCACCCCGAGCTGAACAGCGTCGAGAAGTACAAGAACGGTACCTGGTACGTGGTCATCGACTACGGCCGCTACGCGCCGAACGAGCACATGGTGTATCAGCTCAACGCCCGCGATGAAATCATCGAGCAGTTCCTGGAGGATGTTCTCTAATGTTTACCAACCGCGTAAGACAGGCCATCGCGGCCACCCTGCAAGGCCTGCCGTTGTCGGCGACCGTGGAAGAGTTCACCCCGCCGAAGATCGAATTCGAAATGGAAGCGATGACCGGTGGACGCTTCATCGCTGAAGAAATGGCCAAGAGCGGCAAGGCGCTGACGGCCACCCTCAAGCTGCAGGGACTGGGGCCGGAAATCATGCTGGCGCTGGGCGTGAAGCTGGGTGACGACATCCTGCTCAATGTCCGCGAGGCGGGCCAGGATCAGGATGGCAAGACCTGGTTCACCTACCACACCGTGGGCGGCAAGCTGAAATCCCTGGCCGAAACGGCCATGAAGATGAATGAAAAACCCACCACCACCCTGGAACTCTCCTGCCGTACCTACAACCGCATCGAGAACGGCGTGCCGGTGATCGACATCGACGTGCGCACCCAGAAGTTCGTGCTCAGCGGCGTCGACATTCTCGGCGACGCCCGTCGCGCCGTACTGATGCCGTAACCCGCGACACTTCCCCTCTGTAGGCGCGAGCGGCTCGCGATGACGGCCCGACAGCCCGCATCGCAAGCGCTGTTCATCTCCTGTCGCGAGCCTGCTCGCTCCTACCTTTTACATAGGAATTCATTCATGTCCTGGACGCCTCCGATCCATGCCCTGCTGTGCCCGATCACTGCCGACGACGAGTCGCAGATCGCGCAGATTCAGCTCAAGCCATTGTTCTACGCCGCGCAGAAAGAAGCGCTGGCCCGCGCCGGCGACGATGAGGACGATCAGTTCTTCGAGCTGGCCAAGCTGGCCACCGGCCTGTCGGCCAATGAGCTCGATCAGCTCAAGCGTCCGGACTACGTGAGCATCGCTCAATACGTCCATGACATGTCGACGCGCCCGGCTGCGTACTTTCTCCAGCAGGGCGTCGAGTCTGAAACGGCCAGCGATACCCTCGACGATGGGCCGGCGCAGGACGACCTGGACCAGGTGAACCTGCTATTGCCACTCGATGTGGCGGGCCAGCGCCTGACTTCCCTGACCCTGGAAATGCCCGCGCTGCGAGCGACCAAGGTGATGAAGAAGCTCAAGACCACCAAGGAACGCGCCGAATTCATCACCGCGCATTGCACCGGCCTGATGCTGCCCGACCTGGCGTTGCTCAGCGTGCCTGACTGGACGCAGTTGCAAGAGCGCATCGACGATTTTTTAAACAAACCGGCGGCCTTCTTTCGGAGCGCGACATCGAAGTGATTCTCGATGTGGTTCCGCTCATTTACTCGGTAAGTGAGGCGGAAATCCTGGAGTGGGACGCTGGCAAGGCCTTGCGCCGCTACGACATCGCGATTACTCGCCTTGGCGTGAAAGAGGAGTAGAGCGGGATGGCGAACAATCAGTTTTCGCTCAAGAACGCCAGCATGGAGCCGTCCTGGCTGGCGCCTGTCGGTACCGGCCAGCCAGATGACCGGAGCACAGCCGTGGCGAGCCCGGCAAATGCCGGCCTGTCATCCATCAGTTTCATCATGGCCCTGAATACCGCCAGCGTGGACATTCGTCTGCTGACTAAGGCCATCGACTCATTGAAATTGACGCTGTCGTCGCAACGCCCGTTGCAGCTGGCATCCTCCGGCAGCGCCAAGGCCGAGGCGAGCGGCGCCAAAGCCACGGACAAGGCCGCTAGTGGGCTTCAAGCGCCTGACCTGTTCAAGTCGGCGATGGCGATGAATGCGGCGCTGGCCGATCTGGGGAGAGTGGTTTCTCTCCCCGGCAATGAACGCGAGGAACTCGCGAAAGACAACTACCGCATGGCCAGTTATCCAGGCATCGCCGCGGGTGGAACCACGGCGGTCGATCTGGCGAAGCTTGAATACGCCGCTGCCAAGGCCGGGATCGAGAACGATAAAGGCGTGTCTCGACGACAGACCCTGACGGCATTCGGCGCTGACGCCGCGCTCATGGCAACCGCGTTCAAGATGCCGGGCAAGGATGCCGGGGACATGCTGGCCGGCTGGCGCACCTCGATGAAGCTGGACCGCAACCAGGCGCTCGATCTGGCAGACGCGACCAACCACCTCGGCAAGCTTCCGGGCGATGCCGAGGCGGCCGACATCGGTGTGATCCTGCAACGGCATGGCGCTGCCGCCACGGCGGCGGGGCTGGCCCCGGAGCAGGCGGCGGCGCTGACGGCGGCATTGCTCAACACCGGCACGCAAAAGGCCGATGCCGGAGCCGCGCTGAAAGGCATCGCTGCCGTGCTGGGCAAGGGCGAACCCAAGTCCGAGGCGCAGCAAGTGGCCTTGCAACGGTTGCACATCGACCCGCTGAAGCTGGATGGGGCAGGTGGCCTGACCAAGGTGCTGGAGGCGCTGCAAGCGCCCGACGTGTCGAGCCGGGAGCGTTCCGCGTTGGCCGCTACCCTGTTCGGCAGCGCGAATGGAGCTGCGTTGCGCCTGGCGCAACAACTGCCTGAGGTTCAAAAGGCCTTGGCGCAGGTCGCCGACAAGAAGCAGTACGCCACCTCCAAGCTGGGCGACCAGGGCTCGGTACGCCAGTCTGCATGGGCCCAGGCGAATACCTTCGATGCCCGCTTGAACCGGATGAACACCGCGTTCGGTTCCGCCCTCGCGCCAGTGGCGGAAGGGGCGATGGTGCCCATTGGTGGGGTGGTCGATGGCTTGGCCAGCCTGGCGACGGAGTTTCCGAAGATTGCTGCTGGCCTGGCCCTGGCCGGGGCCGCCATTGCGCCGGTGGTGGGGCGCTTGCTCAAGTCGGTGCTGGACGAGGTCTTTACCCAGGTGGCGAAGAAGCTCTTGAGCCTGGCGGCTCCGCGTCTGCCGTCGAGTATTGGCAAGCTGTTTGGCGAAGGCGGAGGCTGCTGCGGCGGTCCTCCGGGCGGTGGTGAAACCCGCGGCCCTAACAGAAGAGAGCGAAGGCAACGGGACAGGCAAGAAAAGAAAGATAGGCAAAAGAACCAAGCCAATACGGCGAGGTCCGCAACAAAAACCAGCTCTGCAGCTGCACCGCGCGCCGGCCTGATCTCGCGCATTGGCCGCGGATTGAGCGGCAGTTTCGCCGGTCTGCGCTCTGTGGCCGGCCGGGTGGCCAGTCGACCGCTCAAGCTGCTCAGGGCCGGTCTGAATGTGTTCAGGGGCGTGCGTAACCGCGATCCCAAGGCCATTGGTTCCGGCCTGGGGACCCTGGGTGGTGCCTGGGCCGGCAGCACATCCGGTGCCGCGCTCGGAGCGGCCCTGGGCAGCGTCGTGCCGATCCTCGGTACGGCTGTCGGCGGGCTGGTGGGTGGAGCCATTGGCGGATGGCTTGGCAGCGAGGCGTTCAGTCGGCTGGGGGGCGAGGTTGGAGACCGCTTGAAGTCGCCGGATGAAGTGAGCAAGAACCTTGCAGCCAGCTCGACTTCCTGCCAGCAGGTTACCTTCGCCCCGGTCATCAATATCTACGGCCAGGATCAGGCCACCTCCAGGCAACTGGTGGACATGGTGATCCAGCAAATGCAGATGCAGGTCATGCCTCTGATGATGACCAACCCGCTCGCGGTACGGCGCGACGTGGCCCTGACCGATGGAGTGATGTGATGCGACAGCAGATGGCGTTGGGCAATTTCATTTTCGGCTTGTCCACCGGCTTTGCCTACGACCGGCTTGAACGCAAGACGGACGGTGGCTGGGCCAGTATCGACATCATCACCAGCAAGCCGAAATCGCAGCAGGCCGGGCAGAAGCTGGAAACGCTGCAGATCAGTGGCAAGTCGATGTACGCCACGGGCATGGCGCGCCTGGACCAGCTGCGTGAGTTGCAGGCCGCCCGTGTGCCCTTGCCGCTGGTGGATGGCATCGGCCGCAACTGGGGGCGCTGGCGCGTCAACCTGGTGACGGAGGTGCAGACCTCCATCATCGATGACGGCACCGCGCTGGTGATCAACTGGACCATCAACCTCGAGGAATTCGTCAATGCGTAGGGTTCGAAGTATTGCTGGCGATTCGGTCAACCTGCTGCTCTACCGCGAGGTGGGACGTTGCGACGATGCGGTCGAGGAGGCGCTCTGGCGCCTCAATCCACTGCTGGCCGAGAAGGGTCCGGTGCTGCCGGCGGGTGTCTGGGTGATAGTGCCCGAGATCGAGTCCCGGCCGGTTGCCGCGACCCCGGTCTCGGCCTGGGACTAAGGAGGGCATATGACCCTGGGATTCACCCCGAGCATTGAGCTCTACGGCGCCAATGCCGCGCGCCTCAACGAACGGCTGATCAGCTGGACGCACATCGATGCGGCAGGTATCGAGTCCGACCAGCTCACGCTGACCCTCGATATCGAAGGCCTGGAAGGGCTTCCCGAACTGGGAGGGAAAGTCGGGCTGCGGGTGGGTTATCTGGAGTCGGGACTGGTGGATCGTGGCGAGTTCATCATCACCCGGCGCACGCCCAACCTGTTTCCGCCGCGCCTGACCCTGGTGGCCACGGCTGCCCCCTTCAAGGTGGCGGACGCGACCGGTTTCAAGCAGCGCCGCTCTGCCAGCCATGGCCCCACGACCCTCGGCGCGCTGTTTCGCCAGCTGACCTCCCGGCACGGTTTTTCACCCCGGGTGGCGCCCGAACTGGACTCGATCCCTGTCCCACATGTCGATCAGTGCAACGAGACCGACATGAGTTTCTTGACGCGCATTGCGCGGCCGCACGATGCCGTCACCAAGCCGCTCAACGAGATGTATGTGCTGGCGCTGCGAGGGCAGGCGAAGTCGCTCTCGGGGAAAATCCTTTCGCCGGTGCGCTTGAGCGTCACCCGGGATAACCGTCCGGGGGATCCGGCGTTCATCTCCGCCAGCATCGATGAGAACGGCCGGGCCAAGCACAAGGGCTGCCAGGCCACCTGGTGGGATTCGGCGGCCGGCAAGGAGCGTGTGGTCAAGTTGGGGCAGACCCCCTTCCAGACCCTGCGCCAGCGTTACCCGGGGGAGGGCGAGGCCCGCAGCGCAGCCCAAGGGGCGATGCGCCGGATCGAGCGCGAAGCGATCAAGCTCAAGCTTGACTGTCCCGGCGACCCGTCGCTGTCGGCCGAGGGGTTGGTGTTGCTGGACAACAGCTGGCCAGCATTCATGCAGGGCACCTGGTCGATCGACAAGGTGACTGCCAGCGGCAGTCGCGAGAAAAACTATCGCTGCATGATCGAGGCAACCTGCCTGGAGCAGCAGCCTTAATTGCCGGGCCTTGCCCGGCATCCTGTTCTCCCGCGTCCTTCTTTTCTACGACTCCGTCCTGTTGCCCGGGCGCCCGTTGCCTGGGCGATCCGTTGTGGCCGCGCCTGATGGTTTCCCATTCACTCAGTTTTGGAGCTTCTTCATGAAGATCACTCCGATCCTCACGCAACTGCGCGATCACTGCCCCGGCCTGGCCAATCAGGTGGCCGTCGGCGTCGATCTCGCGCTGCTGCAAAGCAATACCGCGTTGCCCACCCCCAGTGCCCATGTGACGCCGATCGCCGATCTGGCCAGCCCGAGCACCGGGCAGAACGTCACCCGCCAGGCCATCCGCGACCGCTTTGCGATCACCCTGGTGCTGGATGCCAGCGATGCCCGGCAGGCGCTGGAGCAACTCGAAAGCCTGCGGGCCGAGTTGTGGCGGGCGCTGGTGGGGTTCAAGCCGGGCGCGGACTACAACCCGATCGAATACGACGGTGGCGAGCTGGTTTCGCTCAGTGCCACGCGGTTGTTCTATCAGCTGCGCTTTTTCGCCGAGTTCCAGCTGGGACGCAACCTGGCCAGCCAGCCGGCGGAAACCTGGCGTGAGCGTGAACTGGACGGCCTGCCGTCCTTTACCGGGGTCACGGTGCGGGTCGATGCCATCGATCCGGCGGACCCCAACCTGCAACACCCGGGGCCCGACGGGCGCCTGGAACTGACTTTCTCTGGAGACGTAACGCAATGAGCAAACGCATCACTGTGCTGCCGGCCGCGGGCCGCGCCGTGCCGGACCCCGAAGCCGGCGACCTGCTGCCGCTGGAAGGCCGTGAAGTCGACGACAACGCCTGGTGGCGCCGGCGTCTGGCCGATGGCGATATCACCCTCAAGGCCGCGAAGGCGGCCAAACCACAAGGAGCCAAATAATGGCGATCGGATTCAGCAATATTCCGGCGGACATTCGTGTGCCGCTGTTCTACGCCGAGATGGACAATTCGGCGGCCAATAGCGCGTCTTCGGCCATGCGCCGACTGATCGTGGCCCAGGTCAACGACAACGTCGCGCCGGCCGAAACCGGCAAGCTGGTGCTGGTGTCCAGCGTCGCGCTGGCCAAGAGCATCGGCGGTCAGGGCTCGATGCTCGCCTCCATGTACGAGACCTGGCGCAAGACCGACCCGATCGGTGAAATCTGGTGCCTGCCGCTGCACAACGTCGAAGGCAGCGTGGCCAAGGCCGAGCTGAAGTTCACCGGCACCGCCAGCGAAAGCGGCGTGCTCAACCTGTATGTCGGTGGTGTGCGGGTTCAGGCCGCCATCGTCAATGCCGCCACCGCGGCGCAGGCCGCCAGCGCGCTGGCGCTGAAAATCAACGCCGCCGCCGACCTGCCGGTGAGCGCCGCCGCGGTCGAAGGCACCCTGACCCTGACCGCCAAGTGGACCGGCGACAGCGCTAACGACATCAGCCTGCAGCTCAACCGCCTGGGCAAGAGCAATGGCGAAGAAACCCCGGCTGGCTTGAGCGTGACGGTCGGCAAAATGGCCGGCGGCGCCGGCGTGCCGGATCAGGTCGCTGCCCTGGCGGCCCTGGGCGATGAACCGTTCGAGTTCATCTGCATGCCGTGGACCGACACCGCGACCCTCAACGCCTGGCAAGCCGTCATGGATGACAACACCGGTCGCTGGTCCTGGGCCAAGCAACTGTTCGGTCATGTCTACAGCGCCAAGCGCGGTACCGTCGGCACCCTGGTGGCGGCCGGCCAGGCCCGCAACGACCAGCACATCACCATCCAGGCCCTGGAGCCGGGCGTACCGCAACCGTTCTGGGTGCAGGCCGCCGCACTGGCCGCGCGCACCTCGGTGTTCATCTCCGCCGATGCCAGCCGTCCGACCCAGAGCGGCAGCCTGCCGGGTGTCGATCCGGCGCCGGCCAGCGAGCGTTTCACCCTGACCGAGCGTCAGTCGCTGCTCAGCTACGGCATCGCCACCGCCTACTACGAAGGCGGTTACGTGCGCATCCAGCGTTCGATCACCACCTACCAGAAGAACGCCTACGGCCAGGCCGACAACTCCTACCTGGACAGCGAAACCATGCACCAGTCGGCCTTTATCGTGCGCCGCCTGCAAAGCGTGATCACCAGCAAGTACGGGCGCCACAAACTGGCCGCCGACGGTACCCGCTTCGGTGCCGGCCAGCCGATCGTGACCCCGAGCACCATCCGCGGCGAGCTGATCGCCCAGTACGCCAAGCTGGAACTGGAAGGCCACGTGGAGAACGCCGAGCTGTTCGCCGAGCACCTGATCGTCGAGCGCGACAGCCAGGACCCGAGCCGGGTCAACGTGCTGTTCCCGCCGGACTACATCAACGGCCTGCGAGTGTTCGCGCTGCTCAACCAATTCCGTCTGCAGTACGACGCGGCGGCCTAAGCCGAGCCTCTTTCACTGCGCTTTTCCAGCCCGCCTCGCGCGGGCTCATTTTTTGGGAGAAACACCATGGGTCAACTGATTGCGGGCACCTGCTACGTCAAAGTGGACGGCGCTCAACTGACCATCAACGGCGGCTGCGAAGCACCGCTGATGTCCGTGAAACGGGAAACCATCGTGCCGGGTTTCTACAAGGAAACCGACATTGCCCCGTCCTTCAAGGTCACGGCGCTGCACACCCCGGACTTCCCGCTCAAGCAGCTGGTGGCCGGTTCCGACATGACCGTCACCTGCGAATTCAGCAACGGCAAGGTCTACGTCCTGGCCGGCGCCTACCTGGTGGAAGAGCCGGTTTCCAAGGGTGACGACGCGAGCATCGAACTGAAGTTCGAAGGCATCAAGGGGACCTGGCAATGAGCGATAGCGTAAAGCTGCGTGTGGCCATCGAAGCCCACGGCGAACCGCTGACCGAACTGACCCTGCGCCGCCCGACGGTGCAGGAAGTGCGGGCGATCAAGGCGCTGCCGTACAAGATCGACAAGAGCGAAGAAGTCAGCCTCGACATGGACGTCGCGGCCAAGTACATCGCGGTCTGTGCCGGCATTCCTCCGTCCTCGGTCAACCAGCTGGACCTGGCTGACCTCAACGCCCTGAGCTGGGCGGTCGCGAGTTTTTTCATGAGTGCGGCATCGGAGCCATCAGCGACCTGATCGCGGTTGCCTATGACCTGGCCTGGTTCTGGAAGGTTGACCCCGAACAGATGATGGCCAGGCCACTGGATGTGCTCCGGGAGTCCCTGGAGCACGCGCAACGGATCAATGCGATGCAGCAGGTGCAGTGATGGCGAACATCAATCAAAGCTTGAATCAGACGAGCATCAAACAGCGCCTGAGCGTGACCCATGTGCAGACCACGGTGAACATGCTGGTGGTCATGCAAGGCATGCAGAAACTGGACGCCGAGCTGGGCGAGGTTCGTTCGAAAGTCAGCAACTTCAAGAAAAGCATCGAAGACAGCGGCCTGGGCGGGCTGGATTTTTCCGGCCTGATCAAGGGCGGTGGCCTGGCCGCGCCCTTCGTGGCGGGGGTCAATTCCGCCATCGAATTCGAGAACCAGGCGGCGCGGGCCAAGCTGGTGGCGCAGGGCATCGAACCGCCCAAGGATGTGCTGGGCGAGACGGGCACCAACCTGAAGGCCTTCAGCGACAGCGTCGACGATATTTCGCAAAAGTTCGGCAGCGCGCTGCTGCCGGCGGTCAACTCGGTAGTGACCGCCGTGCAACCGCTGCTGGGCTTTGTGGCGAAGGTCATTGAAAGCAACCCGCAGCTGGTCCAGGGCCTCGCCGCCGGCACCTTGGCTTTCACCGCGATCCGCGGCGCCATGACCCTGGCTTCGTCCGCCGTGACCCTGTTCAGCAGCGGCCTGCTGGCCTCGCCCATCGGCCTGGTCGCCCTGGGGATCGCGGTGGCGGCTGGCCTGATCGTGGCCAACTGGGAGCCGCTGTCGGCGTTTTTTGTCACCCTCTGGGCAAGCATCAAGGACGCCGCCACGCAACTGATGGCGGGGTTGAGGACTGTCTTCGGCTGGACCCCGCTGGGAGTGGTGATCGCCAATTGGGGATCGATCACCGGCTTTTTCGCCGGTCTCTGGGAACAGCTCAAGACGATGGCCGCGTCAGTGGTCGACTTCTTCAAGCAGGTGTTTTCCTGGACGCCGTTGGGGCTGGTGATTGAGAACTGGACGCCCCTGAGCGGCCTGTTTTCGGCGCTCTGGGAGTTGCTCAAGGCGTTGTCCGTTCCGGCGATGGATTTCCTCAAAGGCCTGTTCGACTGGACGCCGTTGGGGATGGTGATCAACAACTGGGGAGCGATCAGCGGCTTCTTCGCTTCGCTCTGGGCTGACCTGCAAGGTCCGGCGCAACGGGTCAAGGCCTTCTTCATCGGGCTGTTCGACAGCTCGCCGCTGGGGCTGGTGATCAATAACTGGGGCGCCATCAGCGCCTACTTCGCTTCGCTCTGGGCCGGCCTGCAAGGTCCGGCGCAACAGGTGAAGGACTTCTTCGTCAGGTTGTTCGATACCTCGCCACTGGGGATGGTGATCAACAACTGGGGTGCCATCAGCACCTACTTCGACTCCATCTGGGCCACCCTGAAAAGCGCGGCACAGGTCATCAAGGACTTTTTTGTCACCCTGTTCGAGTGGTCGCCCGTGGGGCAGGTCATCGCCAACTGGCAGCCCATCAGCGACGTGTTCGCGGCCCTCTGGGAGGTGTTGAAAGCCCTGGCGGCGCCGGCCATCGAGTTTATGCGCGGTATGTTCGAGTGGTCGCCCCTGGGGCAGATCATCAAGAACTGGGAGCCGATCACTGAGTGGTTCAGTGGCCTGTGGCAACGGCTGCAGGCGGTGATCGCGCCGATCAGGGAACTGTTCGACGGTGGGTTCGCCGGCTTCGTCGCTCGCGTCACCGGCAAGGTGGAAAACCTCACCGAGGCGCAGCGGCAAACCAATGCCGAAGGCAAAGGTGCGCTGGCGCCGGCGTTTTTCGGTGGTGGCCAGCCGGCACCGGGTTCTTCGGCGCTTTCCGGCAGCCTGCCGCAAAGCTCCACCTCGCTGCTGCAACAGAGCGCGGCCAACAACCGCACGCAATTGCAGGGCGGGTTGACGGTGAGCTTCGAAAACGCCCCGGCGGGCCTGCGTACCAGCGCGCCGCAAATCAACCAACCCGGCGTGGCGCTGTCGTCGCGTGTCGGCTATCGCTCACTTTCGCTAGGAGGTTCCAATGAGCTGGCGTGATCGTTTGTTGCCGGCGTCGTTTCGTGGCGTCGGGTTCTGGGTCGACCAGGCGAAAACCCCGGTCGGCCACAAGGGCCAGTTGCACGAGTACCCGCAGCGTGACCTGCCGTTCTACGAGAGCCTGGGGCGGCAGGCGCGGACCCACGACCTGACGGCGTTCATCGTCGGCGCCGATTGCCTGGAGCAGCGCGACAAGCTGCTCCAGGCGCTGGAGCAGGGCAGTGGCGAACTGGTGCATCCGTGGCTGGGGCGCCTGCAGGTCAAGGTCGGTGAATGCGAGATGACCCAGAGCCGCCAGGACGGCGGCCTGGTGACCTTCACTCTGAAGTTCTACCCCGACCAGCCGTTGCAGTTCCCCAGCGCCACGGTCAACACCCGTCAGCTGTTGCTGGTGTCGGCCGACAGCCTTATCGGCTCGGCGGTGCGCCGCTTCGAGGAGGCCATGACCCTGGTCAAGGCCGCGCGCATCGGCATCGCCGATCTGCGCAACAGCCTCAAGGAGGTCTACCAGACCATCGAGCAGGAGCTCAAGCCGCTGATCGACACCTACCGCGATCTCAATCTGCTGGTGCGGGCGATCAAGGACTTGCCCAAGGAAGTCAGCGCCGAGTTCAAGGGCTTGCTGGGGGACATCAAGGACCTCAAGGACTATGCGCGCAACGGTTATCGCGGCGTGCTGGCCAACGTTTCGCAGCAGGTCGAGGCGGTGAAGAAGATCGACACGCCGAAACTCACCACCGGCAAGGACACCACCGCCGCGGCGCAAGCCATGGCGGACCTGGTGCAGGACGCCGTGCTGGTGCGGATCGCCCAGGCCGTGGCGTCGCTGCCGGTGGCGACCCCGGCGGTCAAGCTGAGCGGCACGCCGTCGCTGGCCAAGCAGGCGATCCAGCCGGTGACCCGTGCGGAAGTGCCGGTGGCCGATGAGGTGCTGGCGCTGCGCAACTCGATCAACGAAGCGATCTGGCAGGCGGCGGAAAAAGCCGATGCTGTGCACTACGAGGTGCTCAACGGCTTGCGCCAGTTGGTCTACGGCCATCTCACCGCGGTGGCTTCGTCCGGTGTGCGGCTGGTGGTGAAGAACCCGATGCAGAGCCTGCCGACGGTGGTGCTCGCCTACCGGCTGTTCGGCGACGCCACCCGGGCGCCCGAAGTGCAGCAGCGCAACGGCGTGGCCCATCCCGGTTTCCTGCCGCCGACCAACGTCAAAGTGGCGGGGGAGTGAGCCATGAGCAACTTCGATAACCGGGTGCTGTTGACGGTGGACGGCCAGGATTACGGCGGCTGGAAAAGCGTCGAAATCAGCGCCGACCTGGAGCGGCAGTTTCGCACCTTCAAGCTCGACGTGACCTGGCAATGGCCCGGGCAGACCCTGGACCAACGGATCCGTCCCGGCGCCAAGTGCCAGGTGCGCATCGGCGCCGACCTGTTGCTCAGCGGCCATGTGTTCAAGGCGCCGATCAGCTATGACGGTCGGCAGATCGGCCTGAGCATCGAGGGCAGCTCCCTGACCCAGGACCTGGTGGATTGCGCGGCGATCAACCAGCCCGGCCAATGGCGCGAACAGAGCCTGTTGAAAATCGTCCAGGCCCTGGCCGCGTCCTACGGCGTTGGTGTAGTCAGCGAGATCGCGGAAACCACGCGCTTGAGCAGCCACAGCATCGTGCCCGGGGAAACCGTGTTCCAGTCCATCGACCGCCTGCTGACGTTGTTCCGGGTGTTCTCCACCGACGACGCCGAAGGCCGGGTGCTGTTGGCCCGGCCGGGCAGCGGCGGGCGCGCGGTGGATGTGCTGGAGCTGGGCCAGAACATCCTTTCGGCCAGTGCGCCGATGGACTTCAGCCAGGTGTTTTCCGAGTACCGGGTGATCGGCCAGCACAAGGGCAACGACCAGAAAAGCGGCGCCGCGGTCAGCGAAGTGTCGGGCGTGGCCAGCGACAGCACGGCCAAGCGCAAGCGGGTCACGGTGATCAACGAGCCGGCCCAGCTGACCCAGGAACTGGCCCAGCAACGGGCCGACTGGGAAAGCGCCATCCGTACCGGCAAGGCCCTGACCAGCACCTACAAGGTGCAGGGCTGGCGCCAGAGCAACGGCGAGCTGTGGCGCCACAACACCCTGGTGCGGGTGATCGACCCGGTGCTGGGTTTCGACCAGGACCTGCTGATTTCCAAGGTCACCTACTCGCTCTCCGAGCAGGGCTCGATCACCACCCTGCAGGTGGCGCCGCCCCATACCTTCGACGCCAGCCCCGTGCCCCCCAAAACCTGACGTCGTTCCCCTTATGCATGTGTGGGAGCGAGCTTGCTCGCGATAGCGCTCCGCCTGACACCCCGTGCTGCCTCCATCGCGAGCAAGCTCGCTCCTACAGAGGTCAAGGAAAAAACCATGAGCCTACTGACACGCCTGTTGGCGCGCGGCACCGTCGTGCTCGCCAACTCGGCCAACAAACTGCAATCGCTGCAAATGCGCCTGACCGCCGGCGAAGTGAACGACGACATGGAGCACTTCGAACCCTACGGCTTCACCAGCAACCCGCTGGCCGGCGCCGAAGGCATCGCCACCTTTCTCGGCGGCGATCGTTCCCATGCCATCGTGCTGGTGGTCGCCGACCGCCGTTTTCGCCTCAAGGCCCTGGCCCCCGGCGAAGTGGCGATCTACACCGACGAGGGCGACAAGATTCATTTCAAGCGCGGGCGGATCATCGACATCGAGACCGCCACGCTCAATATCCGCGCCAGCAGCGCGGTGCACATCGACACCCCGACCCTGACCCAGACCGGCAAGATCGTCTCCCAGGGCGATCAGGTCGCTGGCGGCATCAGCCAGATCCAGCACGTGCATGGCGGCGTGCAGTCGGGTAGCGGGCAGACCGGCGCGCCGGCGGGAGGCCAATGATGTTCATCAGCCAAGACCTGCATCGCGCACTGACCCGTGCCGTGCTGATCAGCCTGTTCACCTGGCGCCGCGCGGCAGACGACGACCCGCTGGATGACGAGGAGCGCTTCGGCTGGTGGGGCGACAGTTTCCCCACCGTGGCCGACGACCGCATCGGCTCGCGGTTGTGGCTGCTGCGGCGGGTCAAGCTCACCCGCCAGACTCAGCTCGACGCCGAGTTCTATGCCCGCGAAGCCCTGCAATGGCTGATCGACGATGGCCATTGCAGCGCCGTCGAGATCATCAGCGAACGTCTCGACGACCAGCGCCTGAACCTGCGCACGACGCTGGTCCTGGCCAACGGTGAACGCCTGGACATCAACCCCGATAACAGTTGGCAGGTGACCTATGCCCTTTGATACCCCTTCGCTGCCGGTGCTGATCAAGCGCACCCAAAGCGACCTGGCCAGCGATGCGCTGCGCCAGTCCGATGCGCAAGTGCTGGCCCGCGCCCTCGGTGGCGCCGCCTATGGCCTCTACGGCTACCTGGACTGGATCGCCGATCAGATCCTGCCGGACAAGGCCGACGAGTCGACCCTGGAACGCATCGCCGCGCTGCGCCTCAACCAGCCACGCAAGGCCGCCCAGGCGGCCAGCGGTTCGGTGAACTTCAGCGCCGCGGCGGGCGCCGTACTGGACGTCGATACCCTGCTGCAGGCCAGTGACGGCCGCACCTACAAAGTCACCGCCGCCCGCACCACCAGCGCCGGCAACAACAGCACCACCGTCCAGGCCCTCGACGCCGGCACCCTGGGCAATGCCGAGGCCGGCCTGGACCTGATCCCGGTGCAACCGATCCAGGGCATCGGCAACAGCTTCACCGTGCTCGCCCCCGGCCTGAGCGGCGGCGTCGCCGCGGAAAGCCTGGAATCGCTGCGCGCGCGGGTGATCCGCTCCTACCGCATCATCCCCCACGGCGGCTCGGCCCAGGACTATGAAACCTGGGCGCTGGAGTGTCCGGGGATTACCCGCGCCTGGTGCCGTGGCAGCTACCTGGGGCCGGGCACCGTGGGCCTGTTCGTGATGCGCGACGACGATGCGCAACCGATCCCGAATGCCGAGCAACTGGCGGAGGTAAAGGCCTACATCGAACCGCTGCGCCCGGTGACGGCCGAGTTGCATGTGCTGGCGCCGCAGCAATTGCCGGTGACCTACAGCCTGCGGCTGTCGCCGGACACCAGCGCGGTACGCGCGGCGGTCGAGGCGCAGTTGCGCGATCTGCACAACCGCGAGGCCGGCCTGGGCGACACCTTGTTGATCAGCCATATCCGCGAGGCCATCAGCAGTGCCGCCGGCGAGAACGATCACCGGCTCAGCGCGCCGGCCGCGGATGTCCCCGCCGCCAGTAACCAGTTGCTGACGTTCGGAGGTTGCGTATGGCTGGAGTAAGAACCGCCGCGCAGTACCAGAGCCAACTGCGCAGTCTGCTGCCCAGCGGCCCGGCCTGGGACCCGGAGCGGGTGCCGGAACTCGAGGAGGTGCTCGAAGGCGTCTCCCAGGAACTGGCCCGCCTCGACGCCCGCGCCGCCGACCTGCTCAACGAAATGGACCCGGCGGGCGCCAGCGAGCTGGTACCGGACTGGGAACAGGTGATGAACCTGCCCGATCCCTGCCTGGGTGCGACCCCGCTGTTCGACGACCGCCGCCTGGCCGTGCGCCGGCGGCTGCTGGCCGTCGGCAGCCAGGCGCTCGCCTACTACATCGAGATCGCCCGTAGCCAGGGGTATCCGAACGCCACCATCACCGAGCACGAAGCCCCGCGCATGGGCCGCGCACGGTTTGGTGACGCGCATTTCGGCACTTGGCAGGCGCAATTCATGTGGACGCTCAACACCGGTGGACGACTGCTCCTGGGCCGGCGCTTTGGCGCGAGTTACTGGGGCGAGCGTTTCGGCATGAACCCGGGCTCCGCCCTGGAATGCCAGATCCACCGCAGTGCACCGGCCCATACGCGGGTGCACATCAATTATGACTAGGGGATAGACCGATGGATTATCCGAAGAGTGTGCCCAGTGCCGGGTTGGTCAACGGCAGGTTCGTCGATGAGAACCCGCTGACCGGCACCCCGGGATCGCTGATTCCGGCGGACTGGGGCAATGGGGTGACCCAGGAACTGCTGGCCGTGATCACGGCGGCCGACCTGACCCCCAGCGAGGCGAACCTGACGCAGCTGCTGAGCGCGATCCGCAGCATCAGCCGCAAGAGCGCGGGGCTGGGCATTCAGCGCTTTACCGCCAATGGCAGCTTCACCGTGCCGGAGGGCGTGACGAAGATCTGGCTCAGTGGGTGTGCGGGTGGGGGCGGTGGCGGCGCCTGCCCCGGAGGCACGAGTGCGACTGCCTCCGGTGGGGGTGGGGGCGGTGCCGGGCAGCCGGTTATCCGCTTTCCTGTCACCGTGACGCCGGGGCAGGTCATTCCCGTGGTGATCGGCGCGGCCGGGGTGGGTGGCAATGGCGCGGTATTGGCGACCAGTGGGGGAAATACATGGGTCGGTACAGCCGGCTCCCTGCTGTCGCTGTCTGGCGGGAACGGAGGTTCCTCTGGGGTCAATCTCTCCGGCTATGTCCCTGGTGCCCCGGGCGGACCGGGTTTCCCTGCGGGAGGTGATGCCACGGATGTTTCACCCAGCACTGTCGCCGGCATTGGTGGTCCGGGGGCAAGTGGTCCGTATGGTGCGGGTGGGGGCATCTCCAGATCCGGCACAACTTCCGGGTACGCGGGCAAGCCCGCCTACGGTTATGGCGCGGGTGGTAGCGGCGCGGGTGGCTATTACATCGCGGGTACTGGCCTTGCACAACCTGGCGGGAACGGCGCCCCAGGTTTCATGCTGATCGAGTGGTGAACACATGAGCAAACAAGTTCTTTATTGCGTGACATCGGGGACGGTCATTGATTGGCAGGACCTCGATCAGTTTGCCTATGCCGCCCCCGCTCCGGCCATGAAGGTGCTACCAGTCACTGCCGAGCAATGGAAGCAGAAAGACGCGCTGCATTTCGTGTTGGATGGCGAACTGACTCGGGTCGATGGACCTCCACCCTCCGCTGCTCATTACTGGGACGGTAGCCAGTGGTCGCTGGACTCCCTGAAGGCCGCGACCATCGCCGAACAGGAGGCGGAGCAACTTTGTCGGCGAGTGGATGCGGAGGCTGACACCGCTCGGCAGATGCTCGGCGGCGACCCGCTGCGTGCCATGGAGTATGTCCAGGCCGCCAGCGACGCCCAGGCGTTCAAGGAGGCCGGGTACCCGAAAAAGGCAGTGCCCCTCGCGGTAAGCGCCTGGGTGGTGAAAGGCCGTACCGCCAAGGAAGCGGCCGACCAGATTCTCGACAAGGCGGCTGAGCTCAACAGCAAGCTGCTCGCACTTCGCACGCTGCGCTTGCAGGCAAAAGAGCGCATCCGGGCCCAGGCCGGCAAGGGCAAGCAGGAAGCTGCGAAAGACGCCTGCGAGGCAGCGATTGAGGCGATTCGCAAGGTTGTCGGCAACTGAACTGGAACGCCGTGTTGCGTTTGCAGCCGTCCAGTCCAAGGCCGCCCAGGCGGCCAACGGTTCGGTGAGTTTCAGCGTTGCGGTGCCTGCTCGCCAGAGGCAATCAGAGCGCGGCGTACTTCGTCAAAATTGCCCGCAGCCTGGGTTATCCGAGCGCTTCTGTTATCGGGCTCCATGCGCCTTGCATGGGGCGCTCGATCATTTCGGCACCTGGAAGACGCAATTCACTTGACCCCTCAGCGCCGGCGGATGGTTGTCGCTGGGTCGGCGTTTCGGCCCCAGTGCTTCGTGACAGGCACTGGCAGCGCTCCGCAACACCTTATTCAACACAGTGCTCCGGCCCATGGGCTGGCGAACATCAATTATGACTAGAGAATAGAGCAATGGATTATCCAAAGAGCGTGCCCGGTGTCGGGTTGCTGAATGGGAAGTTTGTCGACGAAAACCCGGTGGCAGGTACCCCGGGATCATTGATTCCCGCTACCTGGGGCAATGCGGTTACCCAGGAAATCCTGAACGTCATCAAGTCGGCCGGTCTGGTCCCCGACGAGGCATCGACCACTCAGTTGCTGCAGGCGATACAGAGTTTCGCTGCCCGGGATTTCAAGGACTCCGTGCGTGTCGCCACCACGGGCTCCGTTGCCTTGAGCGGTCTGCAAGCCATCGATGGCGTGCAGCTCACGGTCGCCGATCGTGTGCTGGTCAAGGACCAGGCTAATGCAGCGCAGAACGGGCTTTATATCGTTTCGGCCAATTCCTGGTCACGAGCACCGGATGCAGCGCTGGATTATCAGGTGACCTCTAACTTTATTGTCGGGACGGATGAAGGGCAGGTTAACAAGTCGCGTATGTGGCAAATGACCACCCCAGGACCGATTACCATCGGTGCCACGCCCCTGGTTTTCGAACTGATGGCGGGTGCCACCGGTGTGGCTGCCGGGGAGTATCGGAAAGTAGTGGTCAATGCACGCGGCCAGGTCACATCGGGATCGAACCCGACCACCCTGGACGGTTATGCGATTACTGACGCTTACAGCAAAACGGCGACCAATACTCTGTTGGATGCCAAAATCAGTTCCGATGCTTGCTCTATTGCCGGTTTTGCCAGCGGCAACTCGGCAGCTCCTTATATGCGCAATAAGAATAATAACGAATATGTGGGGCTGGCCAGGGCTGCGACTACTTTGGGGGGGTATGGCATTACCGACGCATATACCTCGACTCAGGTTAATTCCTTTTTAGGTGAGCGTGTTCTAAGGGATGGGATTACCTATGCCGGTTTTGCAAGTAATGACCCGAACACTCCCTACTTCAGAAGGGCTTCCGATAATGGTGTTTATGCTCTTCAACTTAAGCTCGGCTACACCCCCGTACGCCAGGGTGGGGGGAATGGTCAGACTTCTAATATGGTAATGCTGGGCTGGTCCGACGGCTCGGGTCTCAAGGCGCAAGTCGATGCTACCGATCTTGGGGCTATCTGGACTGACCATATCGGTAACTGGAAGGCGGTAGCTGCGCAGGCCACGGCTGGCACAGGCGCGGTTGGCTCCTATGCGCTCTTGCTTGTTGGCGGCGGTGGCGGCACCGGGCCCAGCTCCCTTGTGGCGGGTGTGAATTGCAGGTACGCCGCTGCGGATGGCAATGACTGGGGCGGCGCACCTGCTGGCACCTGGCGAATTATGGGTGGGGTCAGAAATACAGACGGCGCCAGTTCCGACTCTACAACTCTATGCTTGAGGGTTTCTTGAGATGATGAAAGTACTAAGTGCTCATACACCTTGCTGGAATGACGTGGCGCATACAACGCTTAACCTGTATGTGACATTTGAAGATACCAAGGACTCTCTTGGCGAAATTATATTTACCGCCTCTCCAAATGACCCGGAGTCTCATGGTCGGGACTTGTTTGATCGTGCGGTGGCTTTGGAATTTGGTGATATCGCCGAGCCGGGGGTGGATATGATTAAGAGCAATGTGCTGTTACAACGCGCCGAGCTGACGGCTGTCGCCAATTCCGTGATCGAGAAGTTGCAGGCTGACTTGAATATCCTGCAGGACTCCGTGGAACTTGAAATTGCCACGGATAAGGAAATCGCAGCCTTGGCCAACAAGAAGGTCTCTCTGAGTGCCTGGAAAAAGTACCGGGTGCTGCTGTCGCGACTGCAAGAGCAAGAGGGGTTTCCAACGGTTGTCGAGTGGCCCGAGGCTCCTGGTGAGTGAGGCCAGCTTGCAGAGGTTTGCGTTGGAGGACTTTCATTCATGCTGATTACTGAACCCGCTTTGCGCCAGATCATGCCCAACGCCCGCTCCCAAGCGGGCGTTTTTATTTCTGCGCTTAACGCCGCCATGGTGCACCGCTATATCAATACGCCCAAACGCATGGCCGCCTTTCTCGCGCAGGTCGGTCATGAGTCGGGGCAGTTGCGTTATGTGCGGGAGCTGGGCAATGACCAGTACTTGAGCAAATACGACACCGGCAGCCTGGCGGCCCGTCTGGGCAATACCCCGGAGGCCGATGGCGACGGCCAGAGATACCGGGGTCGTGGCCTGATCCAGGTCACCGGTCGTAGCAACTACCGGCAATGCAGCCTCGGACTGTTCGGTGACGAGCGTTTGCTGGCGTTGCCCGAACTGCTGGAGCAGCCGCAATGGGCCGCCGAGTCGGCCGCCTGGTTCTGGCAGCAGAACGGCCTTAACGAGCTGGCCGACCGCGACCAGTTCAACAGCATCACCCGGCGGATCAACGGCGGCTTGAACGGGCTGGAAGATCGTCTGCAGCTCTGGGCGCGGGCGCGGGAGGTGTTATGCCAGCCTTCGGCCTGATGCCTCTGTCTTACCGGGCAATGGCTGTCGTCGTGCTGCTGGCCGTGGTGGCCGGCGTGGCCGGGACGCTGGCCTGGCAGGTCCAGGATTGGCGCTTTGGCCGGCAACTGGCGGAGCAGGCCAGGCTGTACGGTGAAGCGCTGAATCAGCTGAACCTGGCGGCCGCTGCCCGGCAGCGGGACGAGCAGGACAAACGCCTGGCCCTGGAGCAACAGCTGCAAGCCAGCGACCAAACCCATTACCGAGCCTTGAGCGATGCACAACGTGATCAAGGTCGCCTGCGCGACCGTCTTGCCACTGCTGATCTGCGCCTGTCAGTCCTCCTCGACGCCCACGACAGCGCCGCCGGCTGTACAGTGCCTGCCACCGCCGCCGCCGGCGGCCTGGTTCATGGAGCCCCGCGAGCCCGACTTGACCCGGCGCATGCTCAACGAATTGTCGGCATCACCGATGCCGGCGACCGGGGACTGATCGCCCTGCAGGCGTGCCAGGCCTACGTCAGGGCGCTGGGCCGCTAAACATTTTGATCCGCTGCGTGCCTTGCAAGCGCGCATCGCTCGTGTACGGTAAGACCTCCGCCAGCCCGATCAGGAGAGGACCGTGAACGAAATCACCCAGCTTGCCGCTGAACTTGGCCGACGCTTGCAGGTTCTGAATACCCACGTCACCACCGCCGAGTCCTGCACCGGTGGCGGGATTGCCGAGGCCATTACCCGCATTCCGGGGAGTTCGGCCTGGTTCGAGGCGGGTTATGTGACCTATTCCAATCGGCAGAAGACCCAGCAACTGGGGGTGCCGCAAGCGCTGTTCGCTTCCGTCGGCGCGGTCAGCCGCGAGGTGGTCGAGGCGATGGTGCGGGGCGCGCAGGGCAAAAGCAGGGCGCGTTTTGCCGTGGCGGTCAGCGGCGTGGCCGGGCCGGACGGCGGCTCGCCGCAGAAGCCGGTGGGCACCGTATGGCTGGCCTGGGGCGTCGGAGAGGCGGTAACGGCCGAGTGCCGGCACTTTGCCGGGAATCGGGACGAAGTCCGCCGACAAACGGTGAAGGCCGCGCTAGAGGGCTTGCTGCAACATGCCGCGGCAGAAATCTCAAAACAGGGGTAGGCGATCCACGAACGCTGTGGAATAATACTGGCTACTTATACAGGTGTTGGCCGTCAGGCCTTATTGATTACGTGAGGACTTTAATGGACGACAACAAGAAGAAAGCCTT
>LNAP01001831.1_pt1 | contig 22016 bp, 18 predicted proteins | sample 602601 | NCBI WGS metagenome assembly LNAP01 (sample SAMN02440304, study PRJNA202911) | soil metagenome | biome: Subtropical and temperate rainforests or woodlands; isolation source: soil samples (1 kg each in a 20% v/v slurry with milli Q water) were... ...
AGGACGCGCTTGTCGGCGTCGACGAGCGCGCAGGCCACGACGAGGGTAAGCTTCAGCTCAGCCATCAGATCAGGACCGGTAATCGCCGTTGATCGCGACGTATTCCTTGGTGAGGTCGCAAGTCAGCACGCGGTCGCGGCCCTTGCCGAGGCCCAGCGAGACCTTGATCGCAATCTCCGGCGCCTTCATCGCTTCCGACACCTGCGCCTCGTCATAGGATGGGTCGCGCGCGCCGCTCTTGGCGACGCGGATGCCGTTGAAGGAGATCGACAGCTTGTCGCGATCGGCCGGCTCGCCGGCCTTGCCGACCGCCATCACCACGCGGCCCCAATTGGCGTCCTCGCCGGCGATCGCGGTCTTCACCAGCGGCGAGTTGGCGATCGACATCGCAATCTTGCGTGCGGAGGCCTTGGTCTTGGCGCCTTCGACGGTGATCTCGACCAGCTTGCGCGCGCCTTCGCCGTCGCGGGCGACCTGCTCGGAAAGATTGGCGAGCACTTGGTTGAAGGCCTTGACGAAGGCCTTCAGCCTGGGATCGCTGGCGCGGCTGATCTTGGGCGCGCCGTGCTCGGCGGCGGCGCCGGTCGCGAAGGCCAGCAGCGTGTCCGAGGTCGAGGTGTCGCCGTCGATCGTCACCGCGTTGAAGGTGTCCTCGACTCCGGCCTTCAGCAGCGCCTGCAGTGCGGCCGGTGCGATCGGCGCGTCGGTGAAGATGAAGGACAGCATCGTCGCCATGTCGGGGGCGATCATGCCGGCGCCCTTGGCCATGCCGTTGATGGTGACCTTGGCCTTGCCGAGCTTGACGGTCGCGGTCGCGACCTTCGGGAAGGTGTCGGTGGTCATGATCGCCTTGGCGGCGGCGAGATAATCGCCGGCCTGGGCGGTCTCGGCGAGACCGCCCAGCACGCCGTCGAACTTGGTCGCATCCAGCGGCTCGCCGATCACGCCGGTCGAGGCCAGGAAGATTTCGCTCTCGCTGCAACCGACGGCCTTGGCCGCGATCTTCGCGGTCAGCGCGGTCGAGCTGCGGCCGGTCTTGCCGGTGAAGGCATTGGCGTTGCCGGAATTGACGACGAGGGCGCGCGCCTTGCCGCCCTTCAGCTTGGCGCGGCACCATTCCACCGGCGCGGACGGGCATTTCGACTTGGTGAAGACGCCGGCGACCGCGGTGCCCTTGTCCATTACCGCCAGCAACACGTCGGTGCGGTTCTTATAGCGGATGCCGGCCTCTGCCGTCGCGAGACGAACGCCCGCGATGGTGGGCATGTCAGGAACAGATTTGGGGGCGAGGGGAGAGACGGCTGAGGACATCGTTGGGCGCGCCTTGATGGGGTCTGAATATGCAGATGGCCGGGCTTTTGCCCGGCCATTGCGACGGTAGATACTATTGGCGTCCGCGAAGTGACAGCGAATTCTTACTTCTTCGCGGGCGGCGCCATCTTGCTGTCGGACGGCTTGGCGGGGTCGGCCGGCTTGGCATCCGACTTGGCATCCGGTTTGGCGTCCGCCGCCGGCTGGTCCGTGCGCTCGACCTTGGCTTCCGCGCGCAGCTTGGCGACGTAGTCGGCCTGGGCCTTGCGGGTGACGTACTGTTCGATCTGGGCCTTGACCTGCTCGAAGTCCGGCGCCTTGCGGCTGCGCTTTTCCTCGACCTTGATGATGTGCCAGCCGAACTGCGACTTCACGGGGTCGGAGATCTTGCCCGGCTCGAGCGCGAAGGCCACCGTCGAGAATTCCGGCACCATCTGCTCCTTGGTGAAGAAGCCGAGGTCGCCGCCGTCGGCGGAGCCCGGATCCTTGGACTTCTTCTTGGCGAGTTCGGCGAAATCGGCGCCCTTGTCGAGCTCGGCCTTCACCGCCTTGGCCTCGTCCTCGGTCTCGACCAGGATGTGGCGGGCGCGCACTTCCTGCTCGCCGGTGATCTGCTTGGAGGCCTCCTCATAGACCTTCTTCATGGCGTCGGGGGTGGTGGCGGCCTTGCCCTCCTGAGCCAGCAGATTGTCCATCAGCAGGCGGTTGCGGGCGAACGCCAGGCGCTTCTTGAACTCCTCGCTGTCGGCGACCTTCTTGTCCTCGGCGGCCTTGGACACGATCTTCATGTCGATCAGGAACGACAGGACGTTCTCGTCCTTGGTCGCCGGGTCCATCTGGGCGAGGCTCGGCCCGAGTTCCTCTTCGGCCATGGCGACGTCGCTCTTCTTGATTTCCGCGCCATTGACCTTCGCCAGGACCGGATCGTCGGCAGCCCGGCCGGGACCCGCGATCAGCGCCAGCGCAAGGCAGCCCACGAGGGCGGTGGCGAGGCCGAAGCGCAGGCCGGTTTTGGTTACCGGGAACGAGGTGGTCATGGAAAATCCTTTTGTTGAAGCAGGGGGCTGCTCGAAGCGGGCGGACACTCGCCCAATTCAGGGGGGCTTGGCAACGCGAAAAGTCTGTCAAAATGATGAATTAGCCGCAATGCGGCTGCCGTTGACAAGGCCCTGACCGGGCCATATCTCTGCCCGGTCGCGACCATGGCGATGGCGTTTATTTTGCTGCGTTTTTGGCCGTTGAACCCAGGCTTGCCCAATTCCCACCCATATGGCGGATGACCCCCCGCAGTCCGGGCTCTGTCGCCATCAGGCGTCACGGTGAGTTGATAAGCAGGCGGGTGACAACTTCTTGGCTGCAACGCGGTTGAATCGCGAACACAGGAACTAGGCATGATCGGCGCGCTCGCCCGCAAGTTTTTCGGCTCCGCCAACGACCGGCGGGTGAAGGGATATCAGTCCCGCGTCAACGCGATCAACGCGCTGGAACCAGAGGTCTCGAAACTCTCGGACGAGGCACTCAAGGCCCGCACCGCCGAGTTCAAGCAGCAGCTCGCCGAGGGCAAGACGCTCGACGACCTCCTGGTGCCCGCCTTCGCCACCGTCCGCGAGGCCGCCAAGCGCACGCTCGGCCAGCGCCATTTCGATGTCCAGCTGATCGGCGGCATCGTGCTTCACGAGGGCGACATCGCCGAGATGAAGACCGGCGAAGGCAAGACGCTGGTCGCAACGCTCGCGGTCTATCTCAACGCGCTCGCCGGCAAGGGCGTCCACGTCGTCACCGTCAACGACTACCTCGCCAGCCGCGACTCCGGCTGGATGGGCCAGATCTACGGCTTCCTCGGCCTCACTACCGGCGTCATCGTGCATGGCCTCGACGATGCCGAGCGCAAGGCGGCCTATGCCTGCGACATCACCTACGGCACCAACAACGAATACGGCTTCGATTATCTGCGCGACAACATGAAGTACCGGCTCGAGGACATGGTCCAGCGGCCGCACTTCTATGCGATCGTCGACGAAGTCGACTCCATCCTGATCGACGAGGCGCGCACGCCGCTGATCATCTCCGGCCCGCTCGACGACCGTTCCGACTTCTACAACACCATCGATTCGTTCCTGCCCAAGCTCGACAAGACCGATTACGACGTCGACGAGAAGCAGCGCACGGTGACGCTCACCGAAGCCGGCATGGAGAAGATCGAGGGTCTGCTGCGCGATGCCGGCCAGCTCAAGGGCGAGTCGCTCTACGACGTCGAGAACGTCTCCGTCGTGCACCACATCAACCAGGCCCTGCGCGCCCACACGCTGTTCACCCGCGACAAGGACTACATCGTCCGCGACGACGAGGTCGTGATCATCGACGAGTTCACCGGCCGCATGATGGCCGGCCGGCGCTATTCCGAAGGTCTGCACCAGGCGCTGGAAGCCAAGGAGCATGTCCAGGTCCAGCCGGAAAACCAGACGCTGGCCTCGATCACCTTCCAGAACTATTTCCGGATGTACGAAAAGCTCGCCGGCATGACCGGCACGGCGCTGACCGAAGCCGACGAGCTGTTCGACATCTACAAGCTCGAGGTGGTGGAAATCCCGACCAATCTGTCGGTCGCCCGCCTGGACGAGGACGACGAGGTCTATCGCACCCAGAACGAGAAATACGCCGCGATCCTGGCCGAGATCGAGCGCGCCAATGCGCGGCTGCAGCCGGTGCTGGTCGGCACTGCGTCGATCGAAAAATCGGAAGTGATTGCCGAGTACCTTAAGAAGCACGGCTACCGGCAGATCGATTTCGGCAGCGAGAATTCGATGCAGAAGCTGTACGCCGCGGCGCGCGCCAACAAGCCGGCGAAGCTGTTCGCGGTCCTGAACGCGCGCTTCCACGAGCAGGAAGCCTATATCGTCGCCGAAGCCGGCGTTCCCGGTGCGATCACGATCGCGACCAACATGGCCGGCCGCGGTACCGACATCAAGCTCGGTGGCTCGCTCGAGATGCGCATCCAGCAGGAGACTGCTGGCATCACCGACGATGCCGAGAAGGCCAGGAAGATCGAGCAGATCAAGGCCGACATCCAGCATTTCCGCGACATCGTGCTGAAGGCGGAGGAGACCGTCGAGATCGAGCCGGCGAAGGGCTCCAAGCCGGCCAAGACCGTGAAGAAGCCCGGCGGCCTCTACATCATCGGCTCCGAGCGTCACGAATCCCGCCGCATCGACAACCAGCTCCGCGGCCGTTCCGGCCGTCAGGGAGATCCCGGCCGCTCGAAGTTCTTCCTGTCGCTGGAAGACGATCTGATGCGCATCTTCGGCTCGGACCGTCTCGACAGCATGCTGCAGCGTCTCGGCCTGAAGGAAGGCGAGGCGATCATCCATCCCTGGATCAACAAGGCGCTGGAGAAGGCGCAGCAGAAGGTCGAGGCGCGCAACTTCGACATCCGCAAGAACCTGCTCAAGTTCGACAACGTCCAGAACGACCAGCGCAAGGTGATCTTCGATCAGCGCGTCGACCTGATGAAGGACGAGAGCGTCGTCGAAACGGTCACCGACATGCGCCATGCCTTCATCGACGACCTCGTCGCCAAGCACGTGCCCGAGCATGCCTATGCCGAGCAGTGGGACGTCGCCGGCCTGAAGGACGAGCTGACGCGCGTGCTCGGCCTCGACCTGCCCGTCGACGAATGGGCCAAGGAAGAGGGCATCGCCGACGAGGAGCTGCTGACCCGCATCGAGACCAAGGCCGACGAGCACATGGCGGCCAAGGTCGCGCAATGGGGTCCCGACGTGATGCGTTACGTCGAGAAGACCATTCTGCTCCAGACGCTGGACCATCTCTGGCGCGAGCATCTGGTCATGCTCGACCATCTGCGTCAGGTCATCGGCCTGCGCGGCTACGGCCAGCGCGATCCCTTGCAGGAGTACAAAACCGAGGCATTCAATCTCTTCCAGGAGATGAGCGCGCATCTGCGCGAGGCCGTCACGGCGCAGCTGATGCGCGTCGAGATCGTCCCGCCGGAGCAGGAAGCACCGGTGTTGCCGCCGATGGAAGCGCACAAGTTCGATCCGAACACCGGCGAAGACGAAATGGCCGTCGCCAACGTCTCGCTCGCGCCGCAGGCTACCGACGCGGCGCTGCGCGATCCGAAGAACCCTGCCAGCTGGGGTAAGATCGGCCGCAACGAGGACTGCCCATGCGGCAGTGGCAAGAAGTACAAGCACTGCCACGGGCGGTACGGCTAAGGCTTAGGACCGATGAGGTGCGGCACCGCCGGCGCCTCATTCTCCGCTGCGTCGCCCGGTTTAACCGGGCGCCCCAATGCGGCGTGGCTTCTCGGTTCAATCAGATCAGTCTCTGGAATACTGGATCGCCCGATCAAATCGGGCGATGACAGCGAGTATTTGGCTCGCGCCATGCGCTCCGCTGCGCTTGTCCGGGACGACGTGCCGAAAGGGAGTTCGTGCTGCTTGCGCACTCAATTCGAGCTGTCGATCAAGCTCTCCAGCAACCGCTTCAGCTCACTCGTCGACTTGTCGCCGTAGCTCTCCAGGATGTGCTCTTCCTGGTCTACCGCGAGTGAGTTGAGCTTCCTGCACAGCACCTTGCCGCGGTCGGAGATGAACATCAGCACCTTGCGGCGGTCGTTGGGGTCCTGCACGCGATAGACCAGCGTGTCGGAGACCATGCGGTCGATCATCTTGGTCAGCGTCGGATGATTGAGCAGCACCGCGTCGGCAAGCTCGCCCATCGAATGGCCGTTGCCATCCGACAGCACCTTCAGGATGCGCCACTGCTCGACGGGAACGCCTTCCTTGCTCAAGCGCAGTTCCAGCTGCCGGTTGATCTCCCGGTTGGCCTGCGCGAGCAGGTAGGCGAGGTGTTCGGTGATCGGAGAGTTCGGTTTTGCCACGGCTAAGACTTCGTCTTGACCCAAATGAGTGAATGTCTTGCAATCGATGCTGCTTCTATATGCACTTCAATTCTTGAATATTCAATATTTTCAAAATAGGATCATTGCACAACAAAAGGGCGGAAGCCGCGGCCGCCTGCTCATTGTGCTTTCAGGTCTGGTACCGGACAGGAGTTGGCGTGCGCGCGACGGTAAACTTCCCGGCTCACGGCGGTCCGGCGTTGCCGCCGTCCATGCTGTTCAGGAATCTGTCGTCGTCGGCAGCGAATTTCGACCTGTCGCCAATCGATGCGCATTTCATGAAGCGCCGCGGCGCGCGCAACAAGCTCCGCATCGGCAATTTCCTCACCTTCACCGGCTCGCCCGGAATCTGGGGCCCGACCTCCACCAACAGCGCGATGCTGGCGGTCGCCGAGATCAACAAGCGCGGCGGCATCCTCGGCCGCGAGCTCGAACTGTCGATCTACGATTCCGGCGGGCCGATCGACGAAGTCATGCGGCGCGCCGAGCAGGCGATCGCCTTCGATGAGGTCGATCTCATCATGGGCTCGCATATCAGCGCCGTCCGCGTCGCGCTGCGCAAGGTCACGGGCAACCGCATCCCCTACATCTACACGCCGGTCTATGAAGGTGGCGAGCGCACGCCGGGTGTGATGGCGATCGGCGAGACGCCGCGCTGGCAGAGCCGCCCCGCCATCCACTGGCTTGCCGACGTCAAGAAAGCGGCGCGCTGGTACCTGATCGGCAGCGACTATGTCTGGCCCTGGCAGTCGCATCGTTCGGTCAAGCGCTACATCAAGGAAGCCGGCGGCCAGGTCGTCGGCGAGGAGTTCGTCCCCGTCGGCGAGGACAATCACGAGGCGCATCTGGCGCGCATCCGCGCCGCCAAGCCGGATGTCGTGCTGATCTCGCTGATCGGCACCGACAGCATCACCTTCAATCGCGCCTTCGCGGACGCGGGTCTCGACACGTCGATGCTGCGGCTCGCGGGCGCGATGGACGAGACCGTGCTGCTCGGCATCGGCGCCGACAACACCGCGAATCTGTTCTGCGCCTCCGGCTATTTCAACGGCATGGTCTCGCGTGCCAATGACGAGTTCCTCGGCGCCTATTATTCCATGTTCGGTCCGCATGCCCCGCCGGTCGGCTCGGTCGGCCAGTCCAATTACGAAGGGCTGCGCTTCCTGGAGTCGGTCGCCAATCGGGCCGGTTCGCTGGGGTTGCGTCCGCTGCTGAAGGCGGCGCGCAACACGGTCTACACGGCCGCCCGCGGCCCCGTGACCCTGCGCGACGGTCGTGCCGAGATGCCGATGTATCTCGCCGAAGCCGACGGCCTCGACTTCAAGCTCGTCAAGACGCTCTGAGAGGCGGCCGCACATCCGTCGCGGCCGATCTGCGAAATAATACTTGAAAAGGAAAATATTTCCGTCTGTAATATCGACGCGAAGCCGATTGGCCCGCGCTGTGCAAGCGCGAGCGGGAGGCTTTCGTCCAAAGCCAGGGATCAAGAAGCCTCAAGGAGAGCGCCGTGACCGTTGCCCTTCCCACGCCAGCCCAATTGCGCACCGTCGCCGAGCAGTGCGGCCTCGCGCTGTCCGATGAAGACGTCACCTCGTTTCGCGGCCTGATGCAGGGCTCGATCGACGCCTACAATCTCGTTGGCGCGATGCCGGACGAAGTGCCGGAGGTCAAATACCCGCGCACGCCGGGCTACCGGCCCTCGCCGGAGGAGAATCCGCGCAACGCCTGGTATCGCAAGTCGACCGTGAAGGGCGCAGCGAGCGGCAAGCTCAAGGGCAAGACCGTCGCGCTGAAGGACAACATCATGCTCGCCGGCGTGCCCATGATGAACGGCTCGGCGACGCTGGAAGGCTATGTGCCCGATTTCGACGCCACGGTCGTCACCCGCATTCTGGACGCCGGTGGGGAAATCCTCGGCAAGACCCACTGTGAATCCTTCTGCATGTCCGGCGGCAGCCACACCGGGGCGGTCGGCCCGGTGCACAATCCTTACAAGATGGGTTACTCGGCCGGCGGCTCGTCTTCGGGAAGCGGCGTCGTCGTCGCGCTCGGCGAAGCCGACATGGCGATGGGCGGTGACCAGGGCGGCTCGATCCGGATGCCGTCCTCGTTCTGCGGCACCTACGGCATGAAGCCGACCTGGGGCCTCGTCCCCTACACCGGCATCATGCCGATCGAGGTTTTCGTCGATCACACCGGTCCGATGACGGCCACCGTTGCCGACAACGCGCTGCTGCTCGAAGTGCTGGCCGGCGACGACGGCTACGACCCCCGCATCAAGGCGCCCAAGGTCGAGGAGTACACCAAGGCGCTCGGTCAGGGTGTCAAGGGCATGAAGATCGGCATCCTCAAGGAGGGCTTCGAGCAGGCGACCGCCGAATCCGCCGTGAATGAAAGCGTGCGAGAAGCCGCCAAGCGCTTCAAGGATCTCGGCGCCACCGTCGAGACCGTGTCGATCCCGATGCATCTGGCGGGACCTGCGATCTGGACGCCGATCGGCACCGAGGGCATGACCCAGACCATGATGTATGGCGACGGCTATGGCCTCTCCCGGTCCGACCTCTATTCGACCTCGCTGATGGATTTCCATCGCGGCTGGCGCCGGCAGGCGGATTCGCTGTCGGAGACGACGAAGCTGTTTCTGCTGCTCGGCACCTACATCAACAACACCTTCGGTCCCCGCTACTATGGCAAGGCGCTCAACATCTCCCGCCGCCTCACCGCGGCCTATGACAAGGCATTCGGCGAATACGACCTGTTGCTGCTGCCGACGACGCCGATGAAGGCGACGAAATTACCGGAGCCGACCGCCAGCCGTGAGGATTACGTCGCCCGGGCGCTGGAAATGATCTCCAACACCGCGCCGTTCGACATCACCCATCATCCCGCGATGTCGCTGCCTTGCGGCATGATCGACGGCCTGCCCGTCGGCCTGATGCTGGTCGGCCGCATGTTCGAGGAAACCACCATCTACCGCGCCGCACATGCCTTCGAGCAGATCGGCGACTGGAAGACGATGTGAGCGGGGCATTGATACGGGCGAACGGAAAAGCAAAGCATGGCTAACGCGTTCGTCGCGGCGTTCGAGATCCTGAGCTTCGGCGCGATCATCGTCCTGATCGTGCTGGGGCTCGGGATCATCGCCAGCATGATGGGGATCTTCAACTTCGCGCAAGGCGAGTTCGTCCTGCTCGGGGCTTACATTACCTATCTCGCCTACGCCAAGGGCATGCCGATCTGGACCGGCATGGTCGCGGCGCCCTTCGTGGTCGGCGCGCTCGGCTTTGCGCTGGAGGCGCTGATCATCCGCCGCTTCTACGCAGCGCCGATCGTGGCGATGCTCGGCACCTATGCGCTCGGGCTCATCATCCGCGAGGCCGTGCGCGGGCTGATCGGCGGCTTCTATCTCACCGTTCCGGAGCCGATCGGCGGCTCCATCGATATCGGCGCCATGCACATCTCGGCCTGGCGCTTCACCATCATCGTCATCACGCTGCTGGTGATGGCGGGCTGCTATCTCCTGCTGTCGCGCACGAGCTTCGGCCTGCGCATGCGCGCCACGCTGGAGAATCCGTCGCTGGCGCGCGCCTCCGGCATTTCCACGCCCCTGATGTACGGCGCCACCTTTGCGTTCGGTTCGGCGCTCGCCGGTCTTGCCGGCGCGCTGATCGTGCCGGTGTTCAGCCTCTATGCCGATCTCGGCCTGCGCTTCCTGATCCAGGGCTTTGTCGCGGTCATGGTCGGCGGCGTCGGCTCGTTCATCGGGCCGGTCGCGGGTGCCGGCGTCATCGGCACGCTCAGCGCCGCGCTGCCATGGGTGATGGCGCCCGTTGTCGCCGACGTCCTCGTCTTCGTTCTCGCCATTGTCTTCATCAAATTCCGGCCACAGGGCCTCATCGCTGGAAAAGAGGTTTAAGCATGTTTGCTGACCGTACCAATCTCACGCGCCGTCGTTTCCTCTCCAATTTTGCCTTTGCGACCGGCGCGGTCGCGACCGGCGTCGGCAGCTGGGTGATTCCGGCGCCCTGGGCCAACGCGGCGGAAGGCCCGATCAAAGTCGGCATTGCCACCGACCTCACCGGCCCGATCGCCTATGCCGGCACGGCCGACGCCAACGTGGCCAAGATGCTGGTCAAGGAGATGAACGCTGCCGGCGGCCTGCTCGGCCGTCCGCTCGAGCTTTACATCGAGGATACCGCGTCGAACGAATCCGTCGCCGTCGGCAACGTGCGCAAGCTGATCCAGCGCGACAAGGTCGACATGGTGCTGGGCGGCATCACCTCCTCGATGCGTAACGCCATCAAGGATCCGATCGTGGCGCGCGGCAAGACGCTCTACATCTATCCGCAGCTCTACGAAGGCAAGGAGTGCACGCCCTACCTGTTCTGCACCGGTCCGACGCCGGCGCAGCAGTGCGACGAATTCATTCCCTGGCTGATCAAGAACGGCGGCAAGAAGTTCGCGCTGCCGAGCGCCAACTATGTCTGGCCGCACACGCTCAACGTCTACGCCCGCAAGGTGATCGAGGCGAACGGCGGCGAAGTCGTGTTCGAGGAATATTACCCGCTCGACCAGGTCGACTTCTCCTCGACCGTCAACCGCATCATCTCCAACAAGGTCGACGTCGTCTTCAATACCGTCATTCCGCCGGGCGTCGGTCCGTTCTTCAAGCAGCTCTATGAAGCGGGCTTCCTCAAGAACGGCGGCAGGCTCGCCTGCGTCTACTATGACGAGAACACCCTCAACATCAATCAGGCCGCCGAGATCGAGGGCCTGGCCAGCTGTCTCGATTACTTCAAGGTGCTGACCAAGGAGAACCCGTTCGACGCCAAGATCCAGGCGGCCTACGAGAAGGATTTTCCTGGCAACTTCCTGTTTGCCGCCGGCAGCGCCGCGACCGGCACCTATCGCGGCCTGAAGCTTTGGGAAGCCGCCGTCAAGGAGGCCGGCAAGGTCGACCGCGATTCGGTTGCCGCCGCGCTCGACCATGCCAAGATCGCCGAAGGTCCGGGCGGACCCGCCGAGATGGTGCCGGGCAAGCGGCACTGCAAGATGAAGATGTACACCGCGGTCGCCAAGGCCGGCAACTACGAGATCGTCGGACGCAGCGACGGGCTCGTCGATCCCAAGGAATGCTGAGGCGGAATGCCGAAATTGATGGGCGCAGTGGAGCAGGCGGTCCCCGCCGAGATCGGCGGGGAGGCGGGCGTCGCAATGAGTAGCAGCGGCACGGCAGGACAGGCCCCCTCGGCACGAAAGATCCTGCCGATCGTCGAGGGCGTCGTGCTCGTCGCGGCGCTGCTCGCGCCGCTCGTGCTGCAGGACTATCTCACGGTGTTCGCGACGCGCGTGATCATCCTCGCGCTGTTCGCGCTGTCGTTCGACCTGGTCTGGGGCTATGCCGGCATCATGAGCTTTGGTCAGGCCCTGTTCTTCGGCTCGGCCGGCTATGGCGTCGCGCTGCTCGCGCGAGACCTCGACATCACCAACATCCTCCTGGTGCTGCCGGCAGGCACGCTGATCGGCCTCGCCTTCTCGCTGCTGCTCGGCGGCTTCCTGCTGCTGGGCCGGCATCCCTCCAGCGTGATCTTCGTCTCGCTCGGCACGCTCACCGGCTCCTACGCCGCCGATCGGCTCGCGCGCGGCTGGTACTACCTCGGCGGCCAGAACGGCATCCCCTCGATCGCGCCGATGACGCTCGGGGGCTACGAATTCACCGAAGGGCCTGCTTTCTATTATCTGGTGCTCGGCATCCTCGTCGTGGTCTACCTGCTGTGCCGCTTCCTGGTGCGCTCGCAGTTTGGCCTCGCGCTCGCAGGCCTGCGCGAGAACGAGCAGCGCATCGCCTTCTTCGGCTACAAGGTCCAGCATCTGAAGGCGATCATCTTCACCATCGGCGGCGCCGTCGCCGGCCTTGCCGGCAGCCTCTATGCCTTCCACGAAGGGTTCGTCTGGCCCAACATGGTCGGCGTCGTGGTCTCGACCCAGGTCGTGCTCTACGTCCTGTTCGGCGGCTCCGGCACGCTGATCGGCGCCGTCATCGGCGCCATCATCGTCGAAGGTGTCAGCTTCTGGCTCTCCGACAATTACCGTGACATCTGGCCGATCATCCTGGGCCTGCTGCTGCTGCTCGTGATCCTGTTCCGCCCGCTCGGCCTGATCAGTTTCGTGCTCGGCGAGCGTGAACGGGTCGGCAGCTTCGGTGCGACACCCAAGACGGACAAAAAGGAGAAGCGCAATGCCGCTCCTTGAAGCCGCCGGCATCAAGAAGATCTTCGGCAAGCTCACCGCGCTCGACGGCGCCGCGCTCACCGTCGGCGAGAATGAGTTTCACGGCCTGATCGGACCGAACGGCTCCGGCAAGAGCACGTTGATGAAGTGCATCGCCGGCGCCGAGGTGCCGACGCAGGGCAAGGTCTCCTTCGTCAACACCGACATCACCACGTTCACGCCGACCGAACGCGCGCGGGCCGGCATGAGCCTGAAATTCCAGATCACCAGCGTGCTGCCGACCTTGACGCTGTACGACAACATCCTGCTCGCGCTGCAGGCGCAGTCCTCGCTGCTCGACCTCGTGTTGTCGCGCACCCGCGGCGCGCTGCACGACCAGGTCATGACCATGTTGACCCAGTTCCGTCTCGCCGATCGCGCCTTCGACGCGGCGGCTGCGCTGTCGCACGGCCAGCAGCAATGGCTGGAGATCGCGATGGCGCTCGCCGGCAAGCCGAAGCTTCTGCTGCTGGATGAGCCGACCGGCGGCATGAGCCTGGAGGAACGCCGCGTCACCGGCGAGTTGCTGCAGCCGATCAAGCAACATTGCTCGCTCGTCATCGTCGAGCACGACCTCGATTTCATCCGGGACATCTGCGATCGCCTCACCGTGCTCGACCAGGGCAAGGTGCTGGCATCGGGCACCGTGTCCGAGATCCAGGCCAACAAAGCCGTCCAGGAGATTTATCTGCGCCGTGCCTGAATTTTTGGACATCAAGCATCTCGACGCCGGCTATGGCCGCAGCCAGGTCCTGTTCGACGTCAACCTCGGCATTCCCTGGCGCGGCGGCGTCGCCGTGCTCGGCCGCAACGGCGCCGGCAAGACCACGCTGATGAAGACCATCGTCGGCGAGCTGCCGGCGTGGAAGGGCGAGGTCGCCTTCGACGGCCGCGACATCAGCCGCCGCGCCACCCAGGAGCGCGTTCGCGCCGGCATCGGCTACGTGCCGCAGGAGCATTCGGTGTTCGCGCGCCTGTCGGTGCGCGACAATCTCGCCGTCGGCTCGCTCGCGAGCAAGAAAGCCGACGCCGTCGACCACGTGCTGGCCATCTTCCCGAAACTCGGCCAGCGCCTCGACCAGCCCGCCGGCACGCTCTCCGGCGGCGAGCGCAAGATGCTCGCCATCGGCCGCGCCATGCTGGGCGATCCGAAATTGTTGCTGCTCGACGAGCCGACCGAAGGCGTCTGGATCGGCGTCATCGAGGAAATCACCGAGCGCCTGATCGAACTGGCCAAGACCATCGCGGTCATCATCGTCGAGCAGCACCTCGACCTTGCGCTGCGCGTCGCCGACTACGCCTACGTGCTGGACCGCGGGAGGGTCGCGCTGCAGGGTCAGGCGAAAGAGGTGAAGGACAATCCGGAGCTGGTGCGGTATCTGGCGCCGTAAGATGCGGCGCGGCTGAAGCGCGCCGGCCTTACTCCGATCTCAACTGTCATGCTCCGCGAAGGCGGGGCATCCAGTACGCCGCAGCTTATCGGTTCAATCACAACTGTTTCTGGAATACTTGATCGCCCGCTTTCGCGGGCGATCACAGCTGAGGGCAGGGCGAGAGCGAAAGTCGTCGCCGCCCTTACTTCACCGCCCCAAACCGGCTGTCGAACGAGTTCGACTGCACCACCGGCGCGGCGCCCATGATTTGCGTTGCTTCACCGGCGCCATCCGACACCGACGGCTTCAGCGCGGGACGCGTCGCGGCAAGCCGCGTATCGGGCTTCGTCGGCTCGACCGGCTTCGCTGCAACGGCCGGCTTCGGCGCATCCTTCGCTGCATCCTTGGACTTGTCATGCCCCGGTACGAACCGGGTCACCGCGGCCTTCAGCCTCGATGCTGCGGTGGTCGGCGTGGTGGTCGTCGTGGCCGGAGCGACGGACGCGGTGGCTTGCGGCGGCGGCGTGGTCGCCGTGGTCTCCGCGGCGCCCATACCCATCTTGCGGCCGAGGCTCGAGAAGAAGCCGGATTTCTCGGTCGGCGCGGTTGCGGCGACGCGCGTGTTGGCGGCGGGGGCGCTGACGGCGACGACCGGCTCTTCCTGCGGCGAGGTCGTGGCCGCGTCGAGATTCGGCTTCGGCGGATTGACATGTCCGGGGATCGTGCCCGGCGCCTTTGCCATCGCCAGCATCTGCAAGGTGGTGCCCTCGGCGCCTTCGGAGAGACCGGTCGATCCTTCCGGAATCTTCGCGGCAAAAATCTTGTTCATGCCGCCGTCGATACCGGTGTTCATGCGCGCCACCGGCGTGCCGCGCGAGACCAGCTTTGCGTATTCGACCTGGTCGCGCGCATCCTTCTCGCGCACGGCGCTGGCGATCTCCTCGGGGATCACATAGGCCGGACACTTTGCGGAGGCGTCGAACACGGGGTCGCGCTTGGAATCGGGCGGCCTGGCGGCGTCGAACACGTATTTGCGCTCGCAGAAATCGACCTTCGGCTCCTGCCGCGTCACCTCGAAATGATCATAGCCTTCCTTGATCATCTTCCAGAACGGCATGTTCGGATTGTTCCGGTGCTTGGCCATGTTCACCGGCGTCATCTTGAACGGATAGGCCTGCAACTGGAACGCCTTCTGGCCGCCGAAGAACGACTCGCGGCCGAGCGAATAGATTTCCGCGATCTGCTCGTCGGTCATCGCGTAGCAACCGCGCGACGAACAATCCCCATGGACCATCAGCTGCGAACCGGTGCGCCCCAAAGCCTTGTCGAACGCGTTCGGATAGCCGGTGTTGAACGAGAGATAATAGGCCGACTGCGGATTCATCTGGCTCGGATTGATCGAGTAGAATCCCTCCGGCGCCTGGCGGTCGCCTTCGCGCACCTTCGGCCCGAGATCGCCCGACCATCGGCAGATCGGATAGGTCTTGAGCAGCGCGAACTGGCCGTTGCGGGCCTGCTTCCAGACCTCGAGCTCGGCCTCCTGCTTGAACAGGCGCACCAGGATCGGCGATTGCAGGTCCATGTCCTTCTCGACCATCGCGGCGAGAAGTTTTGGCGGCACCGGCTGGTTGGCCTTGGCGTTGGTCGCGAGCGAAACCTGGTCGGTGTCGCAGCCGGCCAGCAGAACACTGGCCGTCATCAGCGCAACCGAAGCCAAGAGCGCGCGAGCAAGCGAACGAGAAATCAAGATGGACCCCACACCGTCCCGGGCATCGCGCGAACCCCAATTCGAAGCATGGACCGACCGGACATCCGGACCCGTTAGCTGCGGGTTTTTCAGACCACGCTCCAGCGCTTATGCCCTGAAGCCATTGATTAAAATTCTAACCTCTGGGTCATGTGGTCGCAACCCGAGCGGGGATCACGAGCCCGTTGGCCCAGTCACATGGTCAACAGAGACTAAATGGACGCGACTTCAGGCTTTACTTGGGCCTTTGGACCCTATCGGACTCAGATCGCTGATTTGGGCAAAAAAAGGGTTAACGCGGGGTTACCGGGGGCTCTTCACCTCCCCCGCGAGCGGGGAAGGAGCGCACCGTCGTTAAGGCACCAAAACCGTCCGAATCAGCCCAGTTTCCGGCCGATATCGAGGAATTTCTGCCGCCGCTGCTTGCGGATGGCGTCGCCGTCGAGGCCACGGAGCTCGTCAAAAGCCTTGGCGATGGCGTCGCCCGTGGTGGCGATCATGGCGGCGGGGTCGCGGTGGGCGCCGCCGACCGGCTCTTTCAGGATGCTGTCGATCACCCCGAACCGGAGCATGTCCTGGGCGGTGATCTTCATGTTGTTGGCGGCTTCCTGCGCCTTGCTGCCGTCGCGCCAAAGGATCGAGGACGCCGCTTCCGGGGAGATCACGCTGTAGATCGCATGCTCCAGCATCAGGACCCTGTTGGCGGTGGTGATGGCGATGGCGCCGCCCGACATGCCCTCGCCGGTGATGATGGCGATGTTCGGCACGGTCAGGGCCATGCAGGCATCGGTCGAGCGCGCGATCGCCTCGGCCTGGCCGCGCTCCTCCGCGCCGATGCCGGGATAGGCGCCGGCGGAATCGGCCAGCGACAGCACCGGCAGTCCGAACCGCTCGGCCATCTCCATCAGCCGCACGCATTTGCGATAGCCCTCGGGCCGCGCCATGCCGAAATTGTGCTTGATGCGGCTCTCGGTGGAATCGCCCTTTTCCTGGCCCATCACGCAGATCGCCTCGCCGCGGAAGCGGCCGAAGCCGGCGACCAGCGCCTCGTCCTCGCCGAACTTGCGGTCGCCGGCGAGTGGGGTGAATTCGGTGATCAGGCCCTTGATGAAGTCGTTGAAATGCGGCCGCTGCGGATGCCGCGCCACCAGCGTCTTCTGCCACGGCGTCAGGTTCGCATAGAGGTCGGCCAGCGCCTGCGCCGCCTTGTCCTCGACCCGCCCGATCTCCTCGCCGATGTCGCTGCCGGAGGCAGCTAACGTGCGCAGCTCGTCGAGCTTGGAATCGAGCTCGGCGACGGGCTTTTCGAAGTCGAGATAGCTGCGCATCTGGTCTGGCATCAACTCAATATAGGGGGACGGGGCGAGAGAGCGAAGCGAGGTCGGGGTCGCGGAAAGAAGTGTAGCTTCTTCAATGAGTTGGCTTGTGGGCTGTTAGTGAGTGGGCCAAATCATGCGGGAGGCCACGGCTCTTTCTGCGGAGATGTGGCCGAAGTCAAGGCGGTTTCATCGGTTGCCGGTCCGGGGCACGAGGCCTGCTTACTTCTCCGCCAGCGGGTGCAGGTCGCGCACGAGGCTCTTCAGCCGCTCCTCGACCACATGGGTATAGATCTGCGTGGTCGAGATGTCGGTGTGGCCGAGCAGGGTCTGCACGATGCGCAGATCGGCGCCGTTGTGCAGGAGGTGGCTGGCGAAGGCGTGGCGCAGCACGTGCGGGGACACCAGCCGGGCCTGCAGCCCGGAGGCGACTGCAAGCTCCTTGAGGTCGCGGGCAAAGTGCTGCCGCGTCAGATGTCCGCTCTCGCCGAAGGAGGGAAACAGCCATTTCGAGGCGGCGAGGCTGTTCTTCTTGTCGGCTTTTGCCGCTTCCGTTGCGCTGAGATAATCCGCCATTGCCTGCCGCGAGGCCTCGTTGAGCGGCACCAGGCGTTCCTTGTCGCCCTTGCCGCGCACCACGATCATGCGGGCGTCGCGCTTGGCCGCCGTGCGTGGCAGTGCCACCAGCTCGGAGACGCGCAGGCCTGTGGCGTAGAGCACCTCGAGCAGGCAGTAGAGCCGCAAAGCGCGTAGCCGCTGCGCGGGCGAGGCCTCCGCCGCCTCGCTCAATTCCTTGGCGCGTGTCAGCATGCGGTCGACATCCGCGATCGACAGCACTTTTGGCAGGCCGCGGCCGCGCTTGGGGCCCGACAGGATCGCGGCGGGATCCTCACTGCGAATGCGCTCGTTGAGGAGAAAGCGGTAGAGATGCCGCATCGCCGACAGCCGCCGCGCGACGCTGGTGGATTTGAAGCCGCGCGTGTCGAGATCGGCGAGATAGTCGCGCAGCGTCTGCGTCTCCGCATCCGCAAATGTATGTCCGGTGCGGCTGAGAAACTCGGAGAAATCGGTGAGGTCGCGGCGATAGGCATCGAGCGTATTGGGCCCGGCGCCCTGTTCCGCCGCGAGCATGTCGAGGAACAGGCCGGTGAGTTTTGCATCTGAGGGCTTTGCACGCATGCCCAGGAAGCTAGCCCCTATTTCTTGAGAAACTTATCCGGCGGGATCGTCACCGTCATTTCCCGCGACTTCGGGCTGACGAAGTTCGCCAGCGCGAAGACCACGCCATAGACGATACCGGCGATCACGGCGACGACCGTCAGGAAGCGGAACAGGCTGGGCATCGTGCAGGGTCTCGGTAAGGCTCTTGGCGGGCAAATAAACCAATGAAATCATCCAACATGTTCGCCGTTTCGTGGCAAGAGTCCTCTGGCGAGGCCCCCTGCGGGGTCGTATAGGTGGCGAAAGGATGCCGCCTTTGGCGGCAGGTTGAGCGAGATCCAGAGCGAGTTTCATGTCCGACGCCGCGTTGCCGATCCAAGCTGCGCCTGAGGCCGACATCCTGTCGGCGCTCGGGTCGCGCTCGATCGTGCTCGTCGGCATGATGGGGGTGGGAAAATCCACCATCGGCCGCCGCCTGGCTCTCCGGCTCAAGCTTCCCTTCGTCGATGCCGATACCGAGATCGAGGCGGCGGCCGGCATGACCATACCGGAAATTTTCGAACGCCACGGCGAGCCGCATTTCCGCGACGGCGAGGCCCGGGTGATCGCGCGCCTGCTCGACGGCGGGCCGATCGTGCTGGCGACCGGCGGTGGTGCCTTCATGCGCGAGGAGACGCGCAGCCGCATCGCGGCGAAGGCGATCTCGATCTGGCTCAAGGCCGATCACGACGTCATCATGCGCCGCGTGCGCCGCCGCGCCGACCGCCCGCTGCTGCAGACCGTCGATCCCGAAGGAACCGTCACCCGCCTGCTCACCGAGCGCGAACCGGTCTATGCCAAGGCCGATCTCACCATCGCCTCGCGCGACGTGCCGCACGACAAGATCGTCGAGGAGTGCATCGAGACGCTGCGCGCCCATCTGTGCGGCGAGCAGGCCGCCCAACCACCTGCCGACGTCGCGAGTGCCGTACGATGACTGCCCCCTTGAAACATTCCGACCCCGTCAACGTCGACGTCGCGCTCGGTGACCGCGCCTATGACATCGTCATCGGCCGCGGCGTGCTGACCTCGCTTGGCGAACGGGTCGCGCGTTTACGCCCGGGCGTGCGCACCGCGATCGTGACTGACCGGACCGTCGCAAAGCATTGGCTCGAGCCCGCCGAAGCGTCGCTCGCAGCAAGCGGCATCACGACCTCGCGAATCATCGTCGAGGAAGGCGAGATCTCCAAGACCTATGCCGGCCTGGAAAAGGTCAGCGAGGCCCTGATCGCCGCAAAAATCGAGCGCAACGATCTCGTCATCGCGCTCGGCGGCGGCGTGGTCGGCGATCTCGCCGGTTTTGCGGCGGCGATCCTGCGCCGCGGCGTCGATTTCGTGCAGGTCCCGACCTCGCTGCTGGCGCAGGTCGATTCCTCCGTCGGCGGCAAGACCGGCATCAACTCGCCGCAGGGCAAGAACCTGCTCGGTGCCTTCCATCAGCCGGTGCTGGTCATCGCCGATACCGCCGTGCTCGATACGCTGTCGCCGCGGCAGTTCCGCGCCGGCTATGCCGAGGTCGCCAAATACGGTGTGCTCGGCGACGAGGCCTTCTTCACCTGGCTGGAAAAGAACCACGCTGACATTTTCAAAGGCGGTCCCGGCCGGGAGCATGCGATCGCGACCTCCTGCCGCGCCAAGGCCGGCGTGGTCTCGCGCGACGAGCGCGAGACCGGCGAGCGCGCATTGCTCAATCTCGGTCACACCTTTGGTCACGCCCTGGAGGCCGCAACCGGCTTCTCCGATCGTCTGTTCCACGGCGAGGGCGTCGCCATCGGCATGACGCTGGCGGCGCAGTTCTCGGCCAGGCTCGGCATGATCGGGCAAGCCGATGCGGCGCGCGTCGAGCGGCACCTCATCGAGGCGGGCCTGCCGACGCGGTTGCAGGACATCGCCGGCTTCACGCAGGAAGGTCTCGCCGATGCCGACGCGCTGATGGCGCTGATGGCGCAGGACAAGAAGGTCAAGCGTGGCAAGCTCACCTTCATCCTGCTGGAGGCCGTGGGCCGCGCCGTCATTGCCAAGGACGTCGAGCCGGCGCCGGTGCGCGATTTCCTGCAAGAGAAACTCGCGCAAAAGGCCTGACGCGCGGCTGAACCGATTTCTGTTGAGTGTTGCATGGACTGGCTCGGCTTCACCATCGTCATTCTCTGCCTGCTCGTCTCGGGCTTCTTTGCCGCGAGCGAGACGGCGCTGACCGGCGCCTCGCGCGCCAGCATGCTGCGGCTCTCCAAGCAGGGCAACCGCGATGCCGACGTCGTCTCGCAGCTGCTCGACATGCGCGAACGCCTGATCGGCGCGCTGCTGCTCGGCAACAACATCGCCAATATCAGCGCGTCCGCGCTTGCGACCTCGATCTTCACGGCCTGGTTCGGCGATGTCGGCGTGCTCTATGCCACTGGCTTGATGACCGCCCTGGTCGTGATCTTCGCGGAGGTGCTGCCCAAGACCATCGCCATCAACGCGCCCGATCGCATGGCGCTGGCGGTCGCACGGCCGATGCGATTGACGATGTACGTGCTGGGTCCGCTGCTCAAGATCGTCGAAGTCATCGTGCGCGTGTTGATGCGGCTGTTCGGCCTTGCCGGCGAGCACCAGGCGATCCTGTCGCCGACCGAGCGCCTGCGCGGCGCGGTCGATCTGCTGCATCACGAGGGCAAGGTCGAGAAGCTGGACCGCGACATGCTCGGCGGCCTCCTGGACCTGCGCGAGCTCCAGGTCTCCGACGTCATGATCCATCGCACCGAGATGATGATGATCAACGCCGACCTGCCGGCGGAGGAGCTGGTGCGCGAGGTGCTGGCGACCGAGTACACCCGCATCCCGCTCTGGCGCGAGAAGCCGGAAAACATCATCGGTGTGCTCCACGCCAAGGATCTCTTGCGCGCGATCCGCGCCGCCGACGGCGACACCTCGCGCATCGACGTCTCCACCATCGCGCTGCCGCCCTGGTTCGTGCCGGAGATGCGCCCGGTGTCCGAGCAGCTGAAGGCCTTCCGCCGCCGGAAAACCCATTTCGCGCTCGTCGTCGACGAGTACGGCGAGGTGGAAGGTCTGGTGACGCTGGAAGACATCCTCGAGGAGATCGTCGGCGACATCTCCGACGAGCACGACGTCGTGGTCGCGGGCGTGCGCGCCCAGCCGGATGGCTCGGTCGTGGTCGACGGCTCGGTGCCGATCCGCGATCTCAACCGCGCCATGGACTGGCACCTGCCCGACGAAGAGGCAACCACGGTTGCCGGCCTCGTCATTCACGAGGCGCGCTCGATTCCCGACCGCGGCCAGAGCTTCACCTTCCACGGCTTCCGCTTCCGCGTCCTGCGCCGCGAACGCAACCGCATCACCGCGCTCCGTATTTCACCGGTGCCGCGCGAGGCGGAGACGGAAGGGGCCAGGCCGAAGCGGGCCGGGACGTCGTTTTGACTCTTACCCTACCCTGGAGGGGGAGGGTCGGCTCATATTGAGCGCAGCGAAATATGAGACGGGGTGGGGTGACGGTCAGTCGGCATCGAGCGCTGCCCGAGTTGAGAGCTCACCCCACCCCGCTTCACATCTCGCTGCGCTCGCTGTGAATCGACCCTCCCCCTCCAGGGGAGGGTGAGCTAAGTCCCGCCTTCCCCCGGCGCCTGCGCATGGATCGCGAGCGCGTGAACGCTGCCGGCGAGTTCCGCGGCCAGCGTCGAATTTATCATGCGGTGGCGGTCGACCCGGCTCTTCCCTTTGAAGGCCTGCGACACGATATGTACGCGAAAGTGCGTCTCGCCACTCGGCCGATGGCCGGCATGGCCCTCATGCAAATGTGACTCGTCGACGACTTGCAGGCTTTCCGGCGTGAAAGCTTCCTGCAACTTGTTGCTGATAGTGTCTTTCATAACCATGAG
>LNAP01001832.1_pt1 | contig 21998 bp, 20 predicted proteins | sample 602601 | NCBI WGS metagenome assembly LNAP01 (sample SAMN02440304, study PRJNA202911) | soil metagenome | biome: Subtropical and temperate rainforests or woodlands; isolation source: soil samples (1 kg each in a 20% v/v slurry with milli Q water) were... ...
GCGGGGTCCGCCCCTTCTCGTGCAAAGTGGTCCGCATAAAGCTCCCACAAGGGCTGCACCGTCGGATCGAACGCGCCTTCGGTCAGCGCCGAGTAGCGCTGCGATGCCGCCAGCAGTTCGACCATTTCGGGGGCGGGGCCGACGAGGATGCCGGTCCGGTTCAGTTCGGCGAGAGCGGAATCCTTCATGTAGAGACTGAACTGCCGCTCGAGCCGCCGCGCCTCGGCGCAGGCGAGCGCGATCAGCCGCTCCGCCCGGCTGCGATTTTCGTCGTGGATCTCCATCGTCGCGACCGCGCCCAGCATCGTGCCGCGCCAGATCACGGGCGCGACCTCTGCACGAATTGGACCTCCGACGGACAGCGCGCCGAGGCCCGCCGTCGCGGCGCTGATATGAATAAAGCGTCGGCGCGTCAGCGTTTGCGTCATGGCGTTCTCCTCGATCGTTGGTCCGACCCTTCGATTGCTTCGTCAGCCGCCGCGGCACCGCTCGCATTCGCCAATGTCAGGACATAGTCCCGGGGCACCGCGTCGAAGCCGACGATCCGGCCTCCGTTTTCGCCGGCGAATTTTTCCGCCGCCGCCCGGTCCGAGAATGGAACGGCTTCGTCCCCGCCCATGCCGCTCTTGACCCGGCTCTCGATCACAAACAACGCCTTGCGCGCCTCGATCCAGTTGTCGGCGCCGGGCTTGTCCCAGTCGGCCGCTTTGCCCATGTCAGAGACGTAGATCGCCTGAATGTCTTTGGGCTCGTCCGGCAGCATGGTGAAGGCGATCGTGTCCCGCACCGACGAGAACCACACAGGCTCCATCAGGCTCGCGGCGAAGATATGCCCCTTCGGTCCCGGGTGCTCGAGCACGTTCATGCCGCAGTAATGGCCGATGTCCTCCGCCGTCATCCGATGCGGCGGCGGGATCTTCGCAGCCTGCTTGTCGTTGCAGCCCGCGAGCGCGAACGGCACGAGCAAGGCGAGAAGGATCGTTCGGCGCCTCATAGCTCCCTCCGCGAGAAGGCGAGCGCGGCCAGCCCCAGCGGCAGCAGCGTCCAGCAGAGCAGGGCGGTCAGAAGGACCGGTATCGTCAGTGATGTGCTTTGAGCGAGGCCCGCCATGCCGGCGAAGGTGCTGACATTGGCGAACCCGGTCAGGTTGATCAGCCGATAGGCGTCGGTCGGATTCGCCAGAAGCATGGCGTTGAGCGCGGCCGCCGAGATGCTGCGTCCCTGATCGAGCGCGAGCACGCCGAGCAGGGCCATGTCGTAGATCAGCACCAGCAGCAGCCACAATCCGATGCAGATGCCGGCTGCCGTTCCGCGGTCGCGCACGAGCGCGCTGACCAGATAGCCGATCGCGACGAAAACGGCGCCCAGCAGCACTGAGGAGCCCACCATCGCCGCGAAGGCGAGAAGACTGTCGCCGTCAATCTGGCTGCCCGTCGCCGCCAGCGCTCCGACCGCCGCGCCGTAGCCGAGACAGGTCGCAAAGGCGAGGACGGCGAGGTGTCCCAGGAACTTGCCGAGCAGCACCTGCCATCGCGCGACCGGATAGCTCAGCAGCAACAGCATCGTCCCCCGTTCCATCTCGCCGACGATGGCGTCGTGCGAAATCAGCAGCGCGATGAGGGGGACGAGAAAGATGGTCAGGCTCGACAGGCTGACGACGACCACGTCCAGCGTGCGAACGCCGACGTTCCCGGTAGGTGCGCTGCCGAGAAAGGTCAGCGACAGGGCCAGCCCGGCGAGCAGGAGCGTTGCGGCAAGCACCCAGCGATTGCGGATGGCCTGGTGGATCTCCTTGGCGGCGATGATCAGGACGTTCATGGCGCCTGCTCCGATTGCCGCAGGAAATGAGCATAGAGCTCGTCGAGGGTCGGCGGGACCACGTCGACGTCCTCGACGGAATTGCCGGCGGCCGTCGCACGATGCAGAAGCTCGATCTTCCGCTCCGGTGCGGCGTCGATCTCGACGATGTGGCCGTTCAGACGGCGGCAGGTCGTGTCTTGAGGAGCCCAGCCCGGCATCTCGCTCGGCGCGAGGCCAGCCACCTTGAGACGGATCCTGGTGGGCAGCCGGGCGAGACGACGCAGCTCGCCGATCGATCCGTCCGCGACCTTGATACCGCGATTCATGATGATGACCCGGCCGGCGCGCTCCTCGAGCTCGGTCAGCGCATGCGACGACAGGAGCACGGTCGCGCCCGCAGCGGCGAGCCGCGCGATGATGTCGTAGAAGGTCTGGCGCAGCTCCGGATCGAGACCGGTGGTCGGCTCGTCCAGCAGCAGCACGCGCGGCTCGCCAAGCAGCGCCTGCGCCAGCCCCAGGCGCTGACGCATACCCTTCGAATAGGTGCTCACCCGGCGGCGGCTGGCGGCTCCCAGCCCGACGGCGTCGAGCAGCTCCAGGCCCTTGGCAACCGGCTCGCGCTTCAGCCTGGCGTAGAAGGCCTGCGTCTCACGGCCGGTCAGAGCGGGGTCGAAGGAGACGTTTTCCGGCAGATAGCCGAGCTGTCGGCGACCTGCGAATTCGCCGGCGGCGGGATTGTCTCCGAGAACCTCGATGGCGCCGCTGGTCGGCCGGATCAACCCGAGCATGAGCTTCATGAGCGTGGTCTTGCCGGCGCCGTTGTGGCCGATCAAGGCGACCAGCTCGCCTCGATCAAGCGTGAACGACGCATCGCGCACGGCCTTGATCTGGCCATACGCCTTGGTGACGCCGCTGATGCGTACCGTGCTGGTCATCGCGCTTCCTTCGGCGCAGCGCTCTGCGGCGGCGACACCAGCGGATGGCTGTCGACCACGCCGCCCGGCAGCAGCGCCGGAAACTGCGCCTGCGCCCAGCGGATCACCTGGACGGCGGGGCTGTTGATCAGGACCTTCGCAGCGGGCGCGGTCCACAGCACGCGATCGATGAGGTCGTTCGGCCGGTACGCCGTGTCGGCGATTCCGTCTCCGTTCAGGTCGAATGCTGGATTATCGCTCCAGTAGTTGCCGCGCCCCCCGATCGACCAGTCGAGGTGCCGGGTGCCGACATACTTCACCTGGTTGGCGTTGCGGACGAAGGCGTTGCCCGTGATCTCATTGCCTTCGGAGCCAGCCGTGAAGTGCACACCGATGGCACAGCGCTCGAACCAGTTGTTGCGGAATTTGTTGTGATTGGTGTTGTAGATGAACACGCATTTCTCCGGGCCGCTCTTGAGAGTGCTCTCTCGTTTCGGCTGCGGAAGCATGCCTCGCTCGTCGCCGGGACTGTCTTCTGTCCCTTGTACGATCGGGCTCAGCGGGCCGCCCGTGACCCGGTTGTCCTCGATCAGGGCATAGTTCGCGTAGTTGAAGAGAAATCCATAGTCGCGATCGCGATCGGAGGAGTTGCCGCGGATCACCAGGCGGTTCGAATACATGATGGCGTAACCGACATGGTTGCCGATCGAAGCGTTGCCGCTGACTTCGCTGTCGTTGGTGTACATGTAGTGGACCGCGAAGCGAACCTGCTCGAAGCGATTGTCGAGGAAGCGGTCCTTGCTGCTGGAGATCGAGAAGATGCCGTCGCGGCCGTAGCGGAAAATGTTGTTCGCGATGGTGACGTCGGGCGCATTCCACAGCGAAACGCCATTGCCCGCCTCGCTGAGTCGCCCGCCGCGCAGTCCCTCGATCTCATTGCGGACGACGCGGGAGCCTCGGGCGCCATGCACATAGACACCGAACAGGTTTCCCATCAGAAGGTTGTCCTCGATCTTCGCGCGTTCGGCCGTCTTCTGCAGGAAGATCCCGGAGTTCATCGCCTGCAGATCGCGGCCGGACCCGCGAATGGTCACGCCGCGGACCGTGACGTCGGGCGCGCTGACGGTGACGACGTTGCCAGAGCCGTCGCCGTCGAGCACCGCCCCCTCGGTCCCGACCAGCTCCAAAGGACGGTCGATCTGGACCGAGCCGTGATATTCACCCGCGGCAAGTTTGACGACGTCGCCGGGCCGCGCGCTTTCCAGCACCGCCTGCAGCGGCTGGCCGGGCGCAGCCGTCAACGTCTCCGCATTGGCGAAGCCAGACAATCCGGCGGCGACCAGCGCCGCCGGAAACATGCGTGACAACAGACCCACGAGGTCGCTCCCGATCAGACCGATTTCGGTTCGACGAACATGCGGCCCTTCATCTCCATGTGCATCGCGTGGCAGAACCAGGAGCAGTAGTACCAGTAGACGCCCGCTCTGTCGGCCGTGAACGTCACGGACGCCGTCGCCATCGGCGCGACTTCCATCTGGATACCGTAGTTCACGATGCTGAAGCCATGTGTCAGGTCTTCGACCGCGTCGATATTGGTGATGTAGACGGTGACCTGATCGCCCTGCTTGACCTGGAACTGCTCGAGCCCGAACGCCGGAGCCGTCGAGGTCATGTAGACCCGCACTTTGTTGCCGTCGCGGATGACCTTGGAATCACCTTCCAGGTCGATGCCGTCAGCCTTGGCCTGCTTGACTGCATCCGCAAACATCGGATCCGCGCGATCCCAGATCGAGATCGGATTGATCTTGGAGCGGTGGACGATGGTGGCGTCATGGGGCTCAGCGAAGCTCGGACCATCGTGGACCAGCTTCATCTGGTCGCCCGAGATGTCGATCAACTGATCATTCTCCGGCTTCAGCGGGCCGACGTTGAGGAAGCGATCCTTGGAGAACTTGTTCAGCGAGATCAGCCATTTTCCGTCCGCCTCCTTGGTCTGACCCATCGAGGAGTGGTTGTGGCCAGGCTGATAGTGCACGTCGAGTTTCTGGAGGATAGGATCGACCTTCTCGCCCTTGAATGCCCGCTTGGCCAGGTCGATGTTCCACTTGCAGATCTGGCTGTCGAGGAACAGCGTCGTATAAGCGTTGCCCTTGCCGTCGTAGGCTGTGTGCAACGGGCCAAGGCCGAGTTCTGGTTCGGCGACGACGACGTCGCGGGGCTTGATCTTGTCGTCGAACAATTGGTCGAACAGACGGACGTCCATCACGGTGACAGTCGGGGAGAGCTTGCCCGCGGCGACGATATGGATACCATCCGGTGCGGTGTTCATCCCGTGGGGATTGTTCGAGACCGGAACGTAGCGCGTGTAGGCCGACCCCTTGCGGCCGTCGAGCACGGGCACCCCGTTCATTTCCTTGAAGTCGCCCTTCTTGATCGCATCTTCGATGCGCTTGAGGTTGAAGATGACGACCCAGTCCTGCTCGTTGGCGGTCATCTCAGCCAGGGTGACGCCTTCCTCGGCGTTGTAGCAGGTCGAGAAAGCGTATTTGCCCTGGTAGTCCGCGTCGACATTGTCGAGGTTACCGCTGACGATCACCTGCCAGGCCACCTTCATGGTGTCTCCGTCGATCGCGCTGAGCATCGAACGATACTGCTTGGGATCGTCGAGGATCTTGCCGTCATTGGGCAGCGGCACACCGTCCTCGCCGTTGGCGAATACATAGCCGGTACGGGGATATTTCTGCACGCGCAGGCCGTGCACGGTATGCTGGTTCGGCAACTCGATAATCTTGTCACACTTCATGACATCAAGCCGCACCCTCGCCACGCGAGTGTTCGCCTTGTCGTTCATGAAAACGTATCGCCCATCATAGGTACCGTCGGTGAACGAGAGATGCGGGTGATGCAGGTCGCCGTTCATGAAAGTACCGCCGCGCGTCTTGAGGAATTCGCGGGTCGCCGGTTGCAGGCCTTCGGTCAGCACCTTGAGGCTTTCATTCGTCTGCCCCCAGCCGGTGGCGCTGCAACGGTTGAACACGGGAACGCGCATCAGCTCCCGCATCGACGGCAGGCCGACGATGCGCATCTCGCCGGATTGGCCGCTCGAGAAGAAGACGTAGTATTCGTCGAGCTCGCCCGGCGCGACTTCGGTCTTCTGCACAGCCGGACGCGCCGGCGGCGCTTTGGGCGCGCCGGCTTTGGTTTGCGCGTCGGCGACCGAGACGAAGCCGCCGTCCTTCATCACAGCTCCGCCGGCGAGTCCAACGCCCGCAGCCGCAGCGGTGGTCCCCAGCAGGGTTCGTCGGTTGACGCCCTTTCCATTTTCGTTGTCGCTCATGATGGTCTCCTTGGCTTTCGGTTTCAGGTTGAAGGTGGAGTGATGACGTCAGCGGGCGAGACGCGGACGGGTCTCCCGCCGGCGGTGATGACCGTGTCCGGACCCTTGCCACCGGAGCGCATCGATGGTGACGACATCGCCTGACGCTTTTCCCGCTTCAGCCGCACCTGGATCATGTGCGGACAGCGGTGGTCGTCGAAATAGAGTTCCTGGCAGTGCATGCAGTAGATGCACTCATTGACGTTGATGTGACCTTCCGGATGGATCGCCTGCACCGGACACTCGTTGGCGCAGCGCTGACAGGGCGAGCCGCATTCCGGCCACCGCCGCAGCCATTCGAACATCCGGATACGCCCTGGGATCGCCAGCGCAGCACCGAGCGGGCACATGTAGCGGCAGAAAAAGCGCTCGACGAACAATCCGGCGGCGAGGAGGGTCAGCGCATAGAGGACGAACGGCCACTCCCGCGCGAACTTCAGGACGATGGAGGTCTTGAAGGGTTCGACCTCGGCGAGTTGCTCGGCGAAGGCGGTCGAGTAGAGCGACATGCCGAACAGGCCGAGGAAGATGATGTACTTGATCGGCCAGAGACGTTCGTGAAGTCCCCAGGGGACGCGGAATTGAGGCACCTTGAGCGCCTGCGCGACGTTGTTGAGCAATTCCTGCAGGGCGCCGAACGGGCAAAGCCAGCCGCAGAACGGTCCACGGCCCCAGAACAGCAGCCCGGCCGCAATCGATGCCCAGAGGATGAAGATCAGGGGAGCCGAGAGGAAGTAGTCCCAGCTGAATCCGGTCAATAGGGAGTTCGCGAAGGTCAGGACGTTGACGACAGAGAGCTGAGCGTTCGCGTACCAGCCAAGCCAGACAAGGATGAACAGCAGATAGCCTCGGCGCACCCAGACGTACACGGCTGGACGTCGAACCAGCACGTTCTGGAAGAAGAAGATCAGGGTGAGGGCGCCGAGCGCCGCCACGGTAAAGCCGACCTTGACGGTGTTGGCGCGCCAGATCCGCATCCACAGCGGCTCCTCCTCGGACGCTGGCGGCGGCGTCCCGACTTCGCGGGTCTCGGCAACGGAGGTCCCCGATGGCTTCGATGCTGCCGCCTGTGGAGGCGGCGCCGGGGGCGCCTGGCGCTTCAGGTAGGCATCAGGAAGTGTATAGCCGAGATCCAAGGTGACCAACGCCTTGTCCCGGGCGCCGACCACGCGCTGCACCAGGAGCCGCAGCAGCCATGGTTCGACGGGATCGAAGGCGAGCTCGGGTGGCACCGTAAACAGCGCGATCTCCGGAAAGTCGGGCGCACCTTCGGCGGCAAGGCTGCCCAGCCGGGTGTGATCGCGGTCGCGGAAGCGGACGCTGTTGGTCTCCTGAACCAGCTCTATCCGGTCGAAGATTCCGCCGCGAACGTACGCGGCTCCCTTGAACGAGTAGCGGCCGGATCCGGCGACGACGAGCGCCTGCTGACCTGGTTTGAGACGGCCGACAAGTCGTTGGTAACCGTCGTCTCCGAGCAGACTGCGTCCGATCGTGGGAACCGCGACATCGGCGACATACAGATCGATGAATGTGTCGTCGGGATCGCCTGGCTCCGGATGCGCGGTGGCGGCGGCGCTACCCGTGCTTTCGAACGCCTTGTTGATATCCGCGACCGACAGAAAGAGCCGCTTCACCGAGCCGTCACCGACGAGACTTTGCCAATCGCGAACCTGGCTCTTTGCGGGATCGATCGCTTTCGACGCTTGCGGCGCTGCGCTGGCGGCTGCATCACCTGGGGCGCCGAGCCGGCCGCTCTTGATCAGCTTCGTCGCGGAACGGACGATGCTGTCGCCGAACACGAGCACGGTCACCGTAGCCCCGCTGACAATGTCGACCTGGGGCGCCTGCGCGGCGCCGCGCGCCACCTCGCTCATGTCGGCGCCGATCAGCTTGTTGACGGCTTCCAGGATCCTCTTTTCCGGAATGCCGACGAGAACAATCGGCTCCTTATGCTCGACGAGTTTGAATCCCTTGAGCACGCCCTTGGTATCGATGCCGATCAGGACCTGGATCGGCTTGCCGGAATAGCCCGTGGCGTTGGCGAACTGGGAATTGAGGTAGACAAATCCTTGCAACTGCTCGCCACGATAGACCGGAACGATCGGCGGATCCCCCTGCGGCGGACCGAATCGGTCGGCGCCTTGGAAGAAGTCGGCGGGCACGACCTTCGGAAGATAACTGGCGAGGTCGCCGGCGGCATACGCGGCATGGGCCCACAACGTCGCACAGATCACTAGAATGGCCGCGAATGGTTGCGCAGGTCGTTTCGCGGCGAAAAGACTCCGGGCCATGGAGTACCTCAAAGCGGAACGGCCTGCGCAAGCAGGCGTATTCCATGAATTGATGTTTGGCTTCCCGGGATCGTCGTTGACGCCGGACGGGAGGACAGATTGAGCCAACGCAAATCGACGTGCGTCAAGAGGGTCTATCTAATGATCTGCGTCAAGAGGCCTATCTAATGATAAGACTGGTCTCGAAACTTGCGCTGCATCAAACAGCCGAGGAATATGATCATGCCGTTGTTGCGAACCACGCTCTTGAAGATGGAACCGGCGGGGACCCTGGAGTCGCTCGACGAACTGTTCGCGCTTGCTAATGCCATGGAGCAGGAAGCCGCGACCAAGTACGGGGAACTCGCCGAAGAGATGCGACATCAGGACCGCGCCGACCTGCTGACGGTTTTCAGCGATCTCGCGGCGGCCGAGCGCGAACACGTCGATAGCGTGCAGCGCTGGTCACAGTCGCGCCGAGGGAAGTTGCCGGACCCCGCGCTCGTCCGCTGGGAAGCGCCCGAGACATTAGACAATGACGCCATAGCCGAAATCAAGGCTTCAAATCTGATGACGCCTTACCGCGCGCTTGCGATGGCGGTGCGCAACGAGGAGCGTGCCTTCGCCTTCTGGTCCTATCTGGCCGCGTATTCGAAAGATCCTGAGATCAAAAAGGCTTCAGAGGCGATGGCCAAAGAAGAACTCGGCCACGTCGCTACACTGCGGAAGGAACGGCGACGTGCGTATCATCGAGAGCCCGACAGGGCGCGGGCAGACGAAGCGCGCCTACCCGCGGAGCGGATCGAGGCGCGGAGGCTTGAGCTTGGTCTCGCGACGCACCTTGCGGCCCTCGAGCGGCGTCTGGAAGGCGCGGCTGCGGTACGCACGCGCGAGCTCCTCGAAAAGACGTTGCAGATGGCAGACGAGGTTGGCGACTTTGGAAGCTTTCCCGGCGCGCTCGAGCAGCGGGACGCGCAAACGATCGCCGAGGCGTTGGTCGATGCCTATCTCGAAGGCGCGGAGCGCTCCGGCGATGCCGTGCGCGTCGAAAACTTGCAGCACCTGGCGGAGCGAGCGATCTCCAGGTTGGCATGGCTGCGTTCGCTCAGCGCGAAGTGAGGTGCCCGCGCGCCGCCCGCCCAGCTCCTCGCGCCCGAGCTGCGTGCGGGAGAGAATCGCAACCTTGCATGCAATTCGCAAAAAAGGTGTTTCTCACCAGAAACAATCCCTCGGCCCGCACGGTTAAGGAGATTGGCCAGGAGGACATGCCCATGCGTAGGTCAGCAACAGCGACCTTTCTGCTCCTCTCCTCTTTCCTCGTCTCCGGCTTCGCCCTTGCTCAACAACCCGAAAATCCCCCCGGCCCCAACGAGACCCAGACAACTCCTGTTCAGCCGGACCGTACGCCCCAGCAGTCCGATCAGACGCGAGAGAGGGAGCGTAAGAATGCCGAAGACACCCGCGTCAAGCGAGACTGGACAACACAGCGCGATGAGGATCGCTCGGGCATGGACCGCATGCGTCAGCAGCATATGGGACGCATTATGGAAGATATGGACCATCGCACCACAGGCGGCAATTGGCGGATGCAGCGCAATGATGAGGATATGGACCGTCGCTCGCGATACGGCGATGAGGATCGGCCGCGCCGACGCGTCAAGATCTGTTTTGAATATGAAAATGGCGACGAATTTTGTCGTTACCGCGACTGAATTGACGCCCCGATCTCCCGGATGGTCGCCACTCCGGTGCCGCGCATCCCGACCGGCGCCGTTGGGGCGTTCGCCAGTTGATGGCGGAGAAAGAGGAATCCGCCCGGCTGTCCAAGAGTCGGCGCGTGTCGCCGCTCCTGCGGGCCCCCGGATATCAATCGGCGTGTTCCCGCAAGCTGGGGAGCCGCGGGAGCAAGACGCTTCGCGCCGTCGTGCGCAACGATGGAACGGTGGGGTGGTTTATCCTGAAGAGCCGCGCTTATGATTTGGGCAACGCGTAGGCAATGATGGAATCACCGGCTTCGGTACCCGTCGAACCGTGGCCGCCGGCGACCACCACCACGAACTGACGCCCGCTCTTTTCCGACCGATAGGTCATTGGCGTGGCTTGGCCGCCAGCCGGCAAGCGGCTTTCCCACAATTTTTTGCCGCTGGTGACGTCATAGGCTCTCACAAAATAGTCCAGCGATCCGCTGAGAAAGGCCACGCCGCCCTTGGTGATCATGGGGCCGCCAATGCCGGGCACGCCCATTTCGAAAGGCAGGGGGATCGGCGAAAGGTCCCGTACCGTTCCGTTGACATGACGATAGTATGTTTTGCCAGTCGTAAGGTCCGCGCCGGCGACGTAACCCCACGGCGGAGCCTGACATGGCAGCCCGATCGGAGAGAGGAACGCTCCCATTTTGGCGGCATAGGGCGCCCCGAAATTCTCGTTGAACGGCGCTTCATCCGGTTTGCTGACGATGCGGCTGGTGGCGTCGGTGCGTGCTTTCAGGGTCGACGTGAAGGCCAAATATACCGGCATCGCGAATACGACCTGCCGTTCCGGATCGATCGCGACACCACCCCAGTTGAACGTTCCGAAGTTTCCAGGATAGACGATCGAGCCCTTGAGGGACGGTGGAGTGTAGCGTCCTTCATAGCGCATGGAGCGAAAGGCAATCCGGCACGCCAGTTGGTCGAACGGCGAGAGCCCCCACATCGAGGCTTCCGTCAGCGGCGTCGGGTTGAACGACAAAGTGGAGACGGGCTGAGTCGGTGCGGTGACATCGCCGGCAACGGCGCCCTGGGGCGCGGGCACTTCCGTGACCGGCAGTAGCGGCTTTCCGCTGCGGCGATCGAGCACGAAAAGCTCACCCTGCTTGGTGGTTTCGACCAGCGCGGGAACGGTGCTGCCCGCAATGGTCAGGTCGAGCAAAGCCGGCTGGGCGGGGACGTCCATGTCCCAGAGGTCATGATGCGTGCTTTGGAAAACCCACGCGACCGCTCCGGTCTCAGCGTTCAGCGCAACGACCGAAGATGAATAGGTCTCGACGTTCTTGTCGCGGTTCCCGCCGAACTGATCGGGCGGCTGATTTCCCATCGGAATATAAATCAGGCCGAGTGCGGGATCGTAGCTGGATATGCTCCAGCTATTCGGGGAGTTAGCGGAATATGTCTGATCCGGTGCGATAGGAGCGGTGTCCGTCGGTTTCCTGCTGTCCCAGTTCCAGATCAACTTGCCTGAATTGACGTCGAAGGCGCGGATCACGCCGGAAGGCTCGGCCGTCGACACATTGTCGTTGACCGCGCCGCCGACGATGATCAGGCGTTTTGCGATGATCGGCGGGGAGGTCGAATAATACGATCCGGTCTTCACGTTGGGCATGTTTTGCCACAGATTCACGAAGCCATCCGGGCCGCCGAAGCCGGGGCAGACCTTGCCGGTCTCGGCGCTCAGCGCGATCAGGCGTCCGTCCACGGTCGGGAGGAACAGGCGCTTGACGCAATCTGCCGAAACCGTGGCATTCGCCTGCGCCGCCGCGTCTGGCGCCGTGCCGTCGAAATAGGACAGGCCCCGGCAGGTAAGGTGTTGCGTACTCTGGTACGGAGGTTCAGCGACTTTCGGATCGTATCGCCACTTCTGTTCGCCGGTCTCCGCGTCGAGCGCGAAGACGAGATCGTGGGGTGTACAGAAATAGACCGAGCTGCCGATCTTGAGAGGTGTGACTTCGTATGTCGTCTCGATCGGATCCTTCTCGCTGCGCACGTCTCGGGTATGAAAGGTCCACGCGACTTTTAGTTTTCCGACGTTCTGCGCCGTGATCTGATCCAGCGTCGAGTAATGCTGCCCGGCCTGGCTTCCGCCATAAGCGGTCCAGTCCTTTCCGGCCGCCGGCCCCAGCGCGTCACGATCGGTCGCGCTTCGTTCCGGCAGGGTCCCCGCCAGATCGTGCGACGGCGTGAAGACAGCGAGCAGAGCAATCACCACGCTGACGGCGAGCGAGGCAGCAAGAGCCGCTCGTCCCGATCTGAGGAAGGAGCCGTGCGGCCGGGTTCGAACCGAACGCGCGAGCCCTGGCAACATCAGCATAAGTCCAAACAGGACCACGAAATCCCCGCGCGGCGCGAGCTGCCACCAGTCCAGCCCGACTTCGACCAGGGCCCAAACGATCGTGAGCAACAGAAGTGCGGCGTAAACCCAAAATGCCAGCGGATTGCGGGCCATGATGAGAGCAGCGACCGCGATCAGGGCCGACCCTTGTGCGAGATAAAAATACGAACCGCCCAGCGTGATCAGCCATAGGCCGCCGACGCCAAGCCAAAGCCCGGCCAAGGCGAAAAGAGTGGAAATCACGATACGGATGGAGCGGCTGGACATGGAGATTCCGAACGTTGTTAGGACGCACGAATGATCTCGCGCAACAGTCCCGATGGCTTGAAACGGTGCGCAACGAGACGAGTTCCACTGACTGCCAGGTCCATTAGTTGTGGGGGCCGGCCACCCGAATGATCCGAGCGCGCGGCTGACCACGATTTGCGGCCATCCGCTGCAGAAGTTGGCAGGATATTCGACAGCCGAAGATCTAAAGGCCGCAGATATTACCGACTCGAAACCTCCTGGCATCGAACCCTATCGACGACCAAGGGTTATCCGGCAGCGCTGTAACCGAGGATCGGTCGCGTGCTCTCAACATGTGACGGTGGAATGTCGTCGCTCGGTGAGCGGACGAAGAACGAATTTTTCATAAGCTGATTGAAGGTACGGTGTGAAGTCGGTGGTTCTGTCCTTCTTGCTCCTTTCTGTCCCCATATCCCTCGGGCTGAAGTATCTTGTCGGCGCACCTTCGGTGTGGATCTTCACCGCGGCTGTTATTGCGGTCGCGGTCCTGGCCGAATGGATCCGTCGCGCCACAGAGCAGCTCGCAGAGCGCGTTGGACCGGCGATAGGCGGTCTATTGACCGTTAGCTTCGGCAGTATCGCAGAGCTCGTGCTGGCGCTCTTCGTGCTCGCCAGTGGCGAAACGGCCGTGGTTCAGGCGCAGATTACCGGATCCATCATCGGTACAAGTCTTTTCGGTTTGGGGGTGGCCATCGTGATCGGGGGCGCGACGCGAGAGCGGCAAAGTTTCAATCCCAAGAGAGCAGGGCTGCTCTCCACGTTGCTCGTCCTCGTCGTCATCGCGATGATGCTTCCCGCCGTGTTCAATTATACTGGCCAGATCGCCGGTCACGGCCGGGAGCTCCGCGTTACCGACGAGGAGCTTAGCCTCAGCGTTTCGGCCGTCCTGCTATTGCTGTATGTGGCAAACCTAATCTACACGCTGGTCACACATCGGGATGTGTTCTCAGCCGAGACGTCTCTCGGCAAGGCCCACTGGAGCCTCTTGCGCTCTCTCGCGGTCATTATTGCCGCGACAATTGCGATCGCGTTTGAAGCCGAACTGGTATCCGGCTCGCTGAGCGAGACTGCCGCCAAATTGCAGCTCTCGCCCCTCTTTCTGGGTGTCATTGTGCTTGGCTTGGTCGGAACAATTGCCGATCTGTTCGCCGCGGCCTGGTTTGCGCATAAGGACAAGATGGGCCTGGTTCTTAATATCTGCGTTGGTTCGGCGATTCAGGTGGCGTTGGTCGTAGCACCACTCCTCGTGATTATTTCGTGGTTCATGGGTCATCCGTTGAGCCTCGTGTTTTCCAACCCACTGTATCTCTTCGCCATCGCGGGCACGGCTCTAATCGTCAACGCGATCGCCCGAGATGGGGAAACGACATGGTTTGAAGGCCTGCTGCTTCTCGGGGTCTATGTTCTGTTCGGGCTTTCCTTCTTCTTCACTGGCCCCGCCTAGCAGGTCACGGCGTGCGGCTCGACCGTGAGTTAAGCTGGCTGATGCTCCGCGCCAGTTTCTCCCGGGCCAGTGCGATCGCCTCGGCGCATTCAGGCCGGCCAGACAGTCTCAGGACCTCGACGAGGGCGGACAGCGATGCTGCCAGTTCACGGGTCAGAATGTGGTCGCCCAGTCCGGACAGCGAGCGCATGAGGCAATCCTCGGATTGACGTTGCAGGTCCAGGGGCAGGCGCGGATAAAGGCTGGCAAACGTTCGATAGATCTGCGCCGCGCTTTGATGCTGCATCGACTCCGATGCGACGACAATCAGCGATTCGAACGCCTCCATCAGCCGTGACGGGAGATTGTCAACGTAAACCACGCCCGCAACCCGCCTAGGACCCAGCTGGTCCGGTGCCCCGAAGGAGGCGTCCGTTGCGAGCCAGCGCGCTGCCAAGTCGCGCAAGTTCCAGATGGACAGCAGTCCCGGGTCGGGATTGGACTTCGCTGTCGAGATCGACGTCCAACCGATGGTCATGAGCTGTTCGATGCCAAACACGGCATCGGAGTCAAGATCGCGTTGCGCTTCGAGCATGATGGCCTCCCCGACGGCCGCTTTCAATTTCGCAGAGGTCGGCTGCGACGCTCTGATCTCCACGATCGGATCTCCAAATGCGATGTATTCGCCGATCGAGGCCAGGATGACAATTTCCACATCGGCTGGAAGGCTGTCGTCGATTGCAGCGACGTCAATTCGCGTCAAGAAGCCGCTGCGCTTTGCATTCAGGCGTTCGGTTGTGAGGCCTGGGTTTTGCGGCGACCGCCGCGTGGCGCGGAGCAGATCGTGCTGACGCTCGCGCGCAAGGAGGGTGTGATCGTGGATCGATTTGATAATGACGACCGGACGCATCTGATTGATGGTTGTGTAGGTCAAAAGGATCAGCATGTAGAGAGCCACGATCGTCAGCAGGCCCGCCAGGGCCACGCCATAGATTGGCTGATGGCGCGGCTCGATGCTGGCCAGCACGATCAGTGCGTAAAGCGCCAGACCGATGAAGAAGCCGAAATAGAGCTGATTGGTCCGGCGACGTAGAAACTGGTCGAAGACGAGGCTGGTCAGGGAGGCCGCGCCTTGTTGCACGGCGATGAGCAGCAACGACAGCGTGATCGACGTCACCGTTATAATGCTCGATGCGATGACGCCAAGAAAATTGCGCGCGCCCTGCGCGTCGCTGAACAATCCGCCCCATATCTGTTGTGCATCATTGCTGCCGTTTGACAGACGGCCCCGATCGAGGACGAAGGTGAGCAGAGCAAGCAACAGAAAGCCCGCGATGACCAGCGATGGTATCGTCAGAAATTCAAGAAACGCCCGACGGGTGGTTTCGAATGCGGAGCGCAGCGAGCCGGCCACCCGAACCAGCGATCCGGTGGGAGGAGATCCGTCCTCGTGGTGGTCTGGCATCATGCGGCTACATCCGGCTTGAGAAGTTCTCAACGTTATCGAGGGTGTATGGGTTCGATCGTGGCGGCTATTTCGGCACCGGGAGCAGTCGGGCTGTCCGGGCTGTGCTTCGCCCGTGCTCGTAAACGATGACAAGTGCCGAGGTAAGGGGAATGGCGATCAAGGCCGCGGCGACAACCCATACCCAGCTCCAGAACGCAAGCGCTACGATAATCGCGACGGGAGAGAGCGATTGGCTGCTGCCCTGCAACGTCGGGTAAATGACGGTCGCGCCCAAAGATGGACACCTTTATGGCTTCGATCTCGCCACCAACACCATAAGCTCTATCGCACGCCAACGACGCGGATAGAGAATGCCGAGGCGCCATTCGCCACCGCCAAGGCCGTTCACTTCTGCCCAGGCACTGTAGGTGGCGCAGAATGGAACTGTCCCGCCTACGATCCGCAAACTAACCTCATCCTTATCGGCGAAGTCGATTGGTGCGCGACAGTGACGCTGCAGAAGGGCAAAGACATCCGGGCTGTCAGCCCCGGAAAGCCCTGGTCCGCTATGGCGACGATCAGCCCCTATGACACCTACGGCGTGCAGGACGCGTTGGGAGATTGGGCGGGATGGGTCTACGCCGCCGACGCCGACACCGGCTTCTGGAAGTGGAGGCTGAAGTCCAATTACCCAATCTTGAGCGGCATGACCCCGACGGCAGGAGGCATCGTCTTCTTCGGAGACATGGTCGGCAACTTCTATGCTCTGAATGCGGCCAACGGTCAGCGGCTGTGGGGTCAAAAGATCGGCGGCGCGATCGGTGGCGGTGTGATAACCTATACCGCGAAAGGCGCGGAAAGAGTTGCGGTAGCGACCGGCTTTACATCGATCCTCTGGCCAACGGAAGTCGTCACCGGAAAGATCACAGTCCTGGGCCTCGCAGACGCTTTAGCGAACCGATGACATGTGACCTCGATCGCTGGAAGCCGCAGCGCATCACGACAGCCGAGCAATGGGTCAACAATGATCATCGAATCTTCCGATCAAGTGCCTCGCGCGACCCTGCTCAAGCGATTTCCGGTGCCAAGAAATTTCGGCGTGGCTCCGGAATCGCGCATTAATCGGGGGAAGGCATGGCCAGCGCCGGCGGGCGCGGTGCGCGTGAAGTCGTTCGAGATTTATCGCTACGACCCGGATTCCGGCGAGAACCCGCGTCTCGATACCTTCGAAGTCGATCTGGACGACTGCGGCCCGATGGTTCTGGACGCTCTGTTCTGGATCAAGAACAAGGTGGATTCGACGCTCACCTTCCGCCGCTCGTGCCGGGAGGGCGTCTGCGGTTCCTGCGCCATGAATATGGATGGCACCAACTGGTTGGCCTGCACGCGATTCATTTCCGACCTGGGCACGCCGGCGACAATTTATCCCCTGGCGAATATGAGGGTCATCAAGGACCTGGTGCTTGATCTCACCCACGTGTTTGCGCAATACGCCATGATCGAGCCATGGCTCCAGTCCAGGACTCCGGAGCCCGAGAAGGAACGGCTTCAGTCCCCGGAAGAACGCGGCAAGCTCGACGGCTATTACGAATGCATTCTGTGCTTCTGCTGCACGTCGGGCTGCCCCAGTCATTGGTGGAACGGTGATCGTTTCCTGGGACCCGCCGCGCTCCTCCAAGCCTGGCGCTGGCTGGCTGACAGCCGCGACGAAGCGAAGGGCGAACGGCTCGACGTTCTCGAAGATCCGTTCCGGCTTTACCGGTGCCATACCATCCTTAATTGCACCCGGACCTGCCCGAAGGGATTGAACCCCGGAAAGGCCATCGCCGAGATCAAGAAGATGGTGATCGAGCGCCGAAGCTGACAACTGACGGAGGGTCGAAATCAGCGATGTCAAATTTTGCGGCGAAACGGAACAGACCACTTTCTCCCAACATTCAGATTTACCGGCCGCAACTCACGTCGGTGCTATCGATCGTCAATCGGATTACCGGGGTGGCTTTGAGCATCTATGCCGTGGCGCTGGTCGTTTGGCTGGTGGCGGCGGCAACAGGACCCTGGGCCTACGCCACCGTGCAAGGCGCTATCGAATCACGGATCGGTCAGACCGCGCTGTTCGGATGCACCTTCGCCTTCTTCTTGCATCTCTGCGGCGGCATCCGCCATCTGGTCTGGGACACCGTTCACGGTTTCGAGTTGCGGTCGATCTACATTTCGGGATGGGCCGTCGTGGCGGCGAGCGTGGCGCTCTCCGCGTTGGCCTGGATCGCAAGCTTATTTGTGGCAGGATAGAGCCCATGGATCGTGAACGCATGCACTCGCCCCTGGGTCGCGCCATGGGCCTCGGCTCGGCGAAAGAGGGAGCCGAACACTGGTGGATGACGCGTGTATCGGCCGTCGCTCTCATTCCGCTGACCTTGTGGTTCGTCGCTTCGATCATCGCGCATACCGGCAGCGATTACGTCACTTTCATCGCCTGGCTGAGAATGCCGCTCGTCAGTATTCTGATGGTTCTGCTTTTGATAGCTCTCTTCTATCACACCACGCTTGGACTACAGGTCGTGATCGAGGATTACGTCCACTCCGAAGCCAAATTTGGAGCGCTAATAGCGGTGCGCCTTGGCTGCGTCGCACTCGCCGTCGCCGGCATCCTGGCGACTATGCGTATCGCTTTTGGCGGCTGAGGGGGCCCACACAGAAACAAGAGTGTCTAATAAATCTTACCTATTGGATGACGGTCGCGTCGGATCAAGGCCCACGGCCAGGCCATGGGGTCGAAAATAAGCTAGGAGCCAAAGCGATGCTCGTCGAAAAATTGATTGCAACGGCTCGTTCGCGGCTCGTCACGATTATTGACGATGCGCCATTGATCGAGGCGGCAAAACTTCTCCGCGCAGGGAGGGACCTTGTGGTCGTGTGTGGTCCTGAAGGGCTGTTGGCCGGCGTCATTACAAAGACCGATGTCGTCGACCAAATCAGCCACTGTCTAGGAGCGAGTTGCACCACCAAAGCGTCATTGATTATGACCAGAGATGTTGTCGCTTGCCAGCCCGGTGACTGACTAAACGAAGTTTGGGCAAAAATGAAGGAACATCGATTAAAGAACGTTCCTGTTACGGATCGGGATTGCCGATGGCCGCTTTTGGTGGCCTTTTCGATGCTGCCATTCGTCGGCTCCCGCTTGTCTAATTATATCGCAATACGATATTACGCCATCCAGCGTCAACGTCGTCCGGACCGATAGCCGTCAAATGAGCGTCCTTTCCGTCAAGTCAAACCACTCCGTCAAGACCAGTCATCATCTTGGCGACTTCACGACCGATCCGCGCGTGGTTGTGATCTCCGCGATATCAGTGGCTGTCGCAAGCGCCGCCGTGATGGCCGGTATCGCGCTGCTGCAGTTGATCAAACTTGCCACCAACATCGCCTATTTCGGCCGCTTCAGTTTCGCCGATATGAAGCTGCAGGATTCGCCGCTTGGCCTCTGGATGGTGCTGGTTCCGGTGGCTGGCTCGCTCATCATTGGTCTGATGGCCCGTTACGGCAGTGAGAAAATCCGCGGGCACGGCATCCCGGAAGCGATCGAGGCGATTCTGCTCGGCCGTTCGAAGCTTGATGCCAAGGTGGCGATCCTGAAACCGCTGTCGTCAGCGGTGGCGATCGGCACCGGCGGCCCATTCGGCGCCGAGGGCCCGATCATCATGACCGGTGGTGCGATTGGCTCGCTGATCGCACAGATGCTTCCGGTGACCGACAACGAACGCAAGACCCTGCTGGTGGCGGGCGCCGCCGCCGGCATGACCACTGTGTTCGGAACGCCGATCGCTGCGATCATGCTCGCGGTCGAGCTGTTGCTGTTCGAATGGACGCCGCGCAGCTTCATTCCCGTCACGGTCGCGGCCGTGATCGCCGGGGTCGAGCGGACTTTCTTCCATATGTCCGCTCCGCTCTTCCCGTTCGCCGGCAGCGTGGACATTTCCATGATCCAGCTTGGCGCCTGGGTGCTGATCGGCATTCTCTCCGGGCTTCTGTCGGGCGTGCTCACGCGGCTCGTCTATGGCTGCGAAGACGCCTTCATGCGACTGCCAATCCACTGGATGTGGTGGCCGATGATTGGCGGTTTGGTGGTGGGCATCGGCGGCCTGGTCGAGCCACACGCCCTCAGCGTCGGTTATGACAATCTGGCCGCGATGCTGGGCGGCGGCATGGTGCTGAAGGGCGCGCTATTACTGCTCGTCGTGAAGGCCATCATCTGGTCCGTTGCGCTCGGCTCGGGCACATCAGGCGGCGTGCTCGCGCCCCTGCTGATCATGGGCGGCGCGATGGGCACGGCGCTGAGCGGCTATCTGCCGTCCGCAAGTCCGGGATTCTGGGCACTCCTGGCGATGGCGGCGACGATGGGCGGCACGATGCGCTCACCTCTGACTGCGACCTTCTTCGCCGTCGAACTCACCGGCAACACCCATGTGCTGCTGCCGCTGATTGCGGCTTGCGGCACGGCACATGCAGTTACGGTTCTCCTGATGCGGCGCTCGATTCTCACCGAGAAGGTCGCTCGACGCGGCCATCATCTGGTGCGGGAGTATCGCGTCGATCCGTTCGCGCTGGCGCGGGTGCGTGAGGTGATGACGAAAGTGGTTGAGACCGTTCCCGACACCATGACGCTGCACGGCGCCGCGGCCTTCCTGACCCATCCGAAAACCGGGCATCCGAGCTTTCCGGTAGTCGATGCCAATCATCGCGTGCTCGGCGTCATCGACCCGCCCTCCGTGCTGCGCTGGCGCCGCGTCGGCAAGCATCGCACTGCCACGCTCGGCAGCCTGCTCGCGGGAAGCAAGATCACCGTCGCCTATCCCGATGAATATCTGGACAGGCTCGCTGACCGCCTCTCACAGATCAACGTCGCGCATTTGCCGGTGATTTCTCGCGAGGACCAGCGCCTCATCGGCTACATCGGCTGGAAGGATCTGATGCGGGTGCGCGCCAACCGGCAGGCCGAGGAAACCCAGAAAACGTCATTCTTCGGCGCGGGATAGCCGCGGAGATTGGATCGACTTCCGTGGCGTGAGTTCAGTCGTCTCATGCCGCGGAACAGATTTTCCGCGACCCGGCCTTGTCCCAACTCGCGAAAACGCTTTCCGCGCATCCCAAAGCCTCATCCCCGCGGTTGACAGAAGCGCGGATGATCCAGCCGCGCGTACCTTGAGGCGCTTTCGCGGCCTCCGTCCGGAGAAGGTCAGGGATTGCGCCGCGAGTCCCACAGTTCGCGGTCGAGGAAGCCGTCGGCACGGATGAAGTCCACTCGCCGCGCCTGAAAACGCTCGAATCCCGGAATGGACTCCTCGTGTTCTGGCGAAGGGTTGGGACCTGAAACGATGACGCCTCCGAGCGCGTTTCACCAACAGTCCTCGTGCGGTCAGCACGTTGTAGATTAGAGGACCGCCGCTGATGCCGCCGAAATCGTAGTCCTCGGGGGCAACACCCTCTCCGAGGACCGGCTCGAGGTAATCCCGCTCGAGGGGCATGGAAATATCCCGATCGATGACGCTGCTGACTAGGCCCGTCCCGCACAGGACGCCGAATTGCACCGCCTCGCGAGAGAGATTGCGCGTCCCGATGGCGGGAAATCCGGAATAGGTGATGCCCACATCGACCCGTAGCGCGGGCGGCGGCCACTGCGCCTGCAGGCCGCCGTACGGCACGCGCTCGATCGCCTCGATCTCGCGTGGCGAAATTGCGAAAGTCGCAATATCGATATCGATGTCGATGCAGCGGGCGTCCCATGGCAGTTCGACCGACGCTCCGTTCTTGGCGCCGAGCCGCAACGGCGCCTTCCCGTGATGCGCGCACGACTCCCGCCATCCGCCGGGACCCTCGACGACATGAGCCGCGGTCACCCCGAACAACGCGTCTGGCTTGCGCAGGAAGAAGGCCGTGCCGTTTCGTGCGGTTATGATGCCCTCGTCATCTCGCTGAGCCCAATAGAGCGGCGCCACGATCGAGGCCGCGAACTCCAACGTCGGCTTCCCGACGCTGCGCGCGATCGTCTTCGCCTCCTCCTCAGTGACCACTCCAGGGGCCTCCATTAACGGCGCGACGGGAGCGTGGATGCGGCCCGATCATATCAGCCTCGATGGCGAGGCGCCGCCGTGGGTTCGTCCCGACGCGTTGCCTTTGGCTGGCCGCCTTGGCATTCTGGGAGCTACCTTAGGGGCTACACCCCGGGGCTACACCAGAGATCTCTGGCGTGCAGAAAGGCCTGATTCTACGGGGCTTTCTCGAAGCCGTTTTATAGTGGCGGAGAGGGAGGGATTCGAACCCCCGATAGGCTTGCACCTATGCCGCATTTCGAGTGCGGTGCATTCAACCACTCTGCCACCTCTCCTGAAGGCGC
>LNAP01002622.1_pt2 | contig 21990 bp, 21 predicted proteins | sample 602601 | NCBI WGS metagenome assembly LNAP01 (sample SAMN02440304, study PRJNA202911) | soil metagenome | biome: Subtropical and temperate rainforests or woodlands; isolation source: soil samples (1 kg each in a 20% v/v slurry with milli Q water) were... ...
TCCAAACTTACAGACGAAAACATGTTTTTCAGCTAAAGTTTAGGCTATGTCATATCAAGTTCTAGCGCGTAAATGGCGCCCAAAATCCTTTGAAACACTGGTCGGACAAGACCATGTAGTGCGCGCGCTCACCAATGCCCTCGAGCAGAACCGTTTGCACCATGCCTACCTGTTTACCGGAACGCGTGGCGTTGGCAAAACCACCCTCGCGCGTATTCTGGCCAAGTCACTTAACTGTGAAACTGGCATTACCGCTAAACCTTGTGGTGTCTGCAATGCCTGTACAGAAATTGATAAGGGCCGCTTTGTTGACCTGATCGAGGTCGATGCGGCAAGTAATACACAAGTCGACGCCATGCGTGACTTGCTTGATAACGCACAATACGCACCAACTGCCGGACGTTTTAAAGTCTATATCATCGATGAAGTGCACATGTTATCTAAGAGTGCTTTCAACGCGATGTTAAAAACGTTGGAAGAGCCGCCAGCTCACGTTAAATTCATTCTGGCCACGACTGATCCGCAAAAAGTACCGGTGACGGTACTATCGCGCTGCCTGCAATTCAATCTGCGTCAGATGGCAGGCACATCAATCATCGGCCATTTGCAGAACATTCTCGGTCAGGAGAATATTCAGTTTGAGCCAACTGCGTTGCATCTGATTTCACGCGCTGCTGCCGGCAGTATGCGCGATGCTCTGTCATTGACTGATCAGGCCATTGCCTATGGCGGCCAGACGGTGAATGAAGCTGAAGTACGTGCCATGCTGGGAGCAATTGACCAAAGCTACCTGTACCAGCTACTGGAAGCGTTACTTGCCAACGATGGCAGCAGTATCATCAATCAAGCGAAGCTGATGGAAGAACGCAGCATTTCATTCGAAGCTGCGCTTAATGATTTTGCACAGCTACTGCATCAGATAGCCATTGCGCAGACCGTACCGGAAAGTGTGGCAGATGACTTGCCAGAGCGCGAGGTCTTGCTGTCACTGGCGCAGAAAATTTCGCCTGAAACTTTGCAGCTTTACTACCAGATTGCACTATTGGGCCGTCGCGATATTGGCCTGGCACCTGACGAATATGCCGGCTTTACCATGAGCTTGCTGCGTATGCTGGCATTTACACCAAATGAAGCTAACACTACAGCGAGTGCCAGTAAGCCAGTGCAAGCCGCACCTGCAGTACAGCGCCCCGCTACCACCACTCCGATAACCAAACCAACAATAGTTACATCGATAGCTGAACCAGCTGAAAAACCAGCCACACCGGTTGAAAACCTTCATGAGCAAATGCCTGCTGCTACACAAGTGCTGGCTGAGGCTGCAGCACCATCAGAATTTAGCAGCGAACAAGGCAGCAGTAACTTCAATGGCAACTGGCGCGCTCTGGTTGATGAATTAAAACTAGGTCTAGCACGTGAGCTGGCAAAGCATTGTGAGCTGGTCACTTATGATGAAAACAGCATTTCACTGAGCGTACCCGAAGCACAAAAGCATTTGGTTTCTCCGAATTATCAGGAAAAATTAGGTACTGCCATTACCCAGTATTTTGGTAAAAAGATTAAACTGCAATTCAGCATTGGTGGTACCGGCAACACGCCAGCCAAACAGATTTCTCAAGAAAAAGCGCAGGCACAAGCCAATGCAGAAGCGGCAATAGAAGAAGACGGCTTTGTACAGGCTCTCATCAATGATTTTGGCGCTACCATTATTCCCAATTCAATCAAACCAGTTTAATCACTGTTGATTTCAATTTCTATCAATATTTAAGCATTAATTAAGGAGATACATATGATGAAAGGCGGCATGGGTAATTTAATGAAGCAAGCCCAGCAAATGCAGGCAAATATGCAAAAGGCACAGGAAGAATTGGCCAATATTGAGGTTGAAGGTGTTGCAGCCAACGGCTTGGTAAAAGTACAGATGACATGTAAAAACGAAGTCAAACGCGTGACTCTGGACGACAGCGTAATGGACGATAAAGAAACGCTAGAAGATCTATTGGTCATTGCGTTAAAAGATGCAACCGCGAAGGCAGAGGCAACTTCTACAGCGCGCCTGTCGAGTTACATGCCAGCCGGTATGAAGCTGCCATTCTAATTCTGCATTGATTAATCAAGATGAAAAACCCGCCAGCACTTGAGCAGTTGATTGAAAGCCTGCGCTGCCTGCCCGGTGTTGGCCCAAAATCTGCACAACGCATGGCTTATTACCTGCTGCAGCGTGATCGAAAAGGCGCAAGTGGCCTGGCACTGGCGCTGGATAATGCCCTACAGGTCGTTGACCACTGCAAGCTGTGTAATACCTTCAGCGAGCAGCCGGTATGCCCCCTGTGCGAATCCGCGCAGCGCGACAGCACTGTGCTTTGTGTCGTAGAAATGCCTACCGACCTCATGATGCTTGAAAGCACACGCGCTTACTCCGGCATGTATTTTGTGCTGATGGGGCGTCTATCACCACTCGATGGCGTTGGCCCCAAGGAAATTCATTTAGACAAACTGCTGAAGCGTGCACAGGACGGCATTGTGCAGGAAGTGATACTGGCCACCAACTACACCGTAGAAGGTGATGCTACGGCGCATTACATCAGCGAATTGCTGCGCGCGCGTGGCATCAAAGTCAGCCGCATTGCTCGTGGCATGCCGATGGGTGGCGAGATCGAGTACGTAGATACCGGCACGCTGGCACAGGCGATGCTCGAGCGACGCAGCGTCTAAATTATCTACAGCTGATTAAACGAGCAGCAGGTAATAGCGCACCAGGCCAAACGCGGCACACAGCCCTACCAGCTTGATAATACTCAGGTTTTTTTTCACCAGCAGCCATAAAGATAAAATAGCCAGCCCTACCGCCGTTGTATCCAGCGTATTGAATGATGCATCAGGGAAGAAAACATGCTGTGCAAAAAATAGCGCCAGACTCAAAATCACCCCAACCACTGCCGCAGTGATGCCGGTGAGCGGTGCAGATAACCTCAGGTTATTTTGTGTAGTCTCAATCAGTGGTGCGCCGATGAATATAAACATGAACGACGGCAGGAACGTAAAAAACGTCACCACCGATGCCGCTATAACCCCTGATAGCAACAGGCTATCACTACCAAACACCGCCTGCGTCCAGCCACCTACAAAGCCGACAAAAGCTACCACCATAATCAATGGGCCGGGGGTAGTTTCCCCAAGTGCCAAGCCATCTATCATCTGGTGCGGTGTCAGCCAGTGATAATGTTCCACTGCACCCTGATATAAATAAGGCAGTACCGCATAAGCGCCGCCAAACGTGAGCAAAGCAGCCTTGGTGAAAAACCAGCCCATCTGCGTTAACACTGCCTGCCAGCCATAAATCGCTGTCAGAGATCCGATAGCCAACCCCCAAATGGCAATTCCAGTCCCCAGCCATTCCAGCATTCTTTTCAACTTGAATTTAGCATGTGATGGCGCCGGCGTATCATCGTCAATAATCGCTTTGCGATGTTTTTTGTGGCTTGATGCATGCGCCTTCATGACGTTCAGTTGGTTTGGAAAGTAATGATGTACCACAGAGCCGATTAAAGCCGCTGCGATAATCACAAGTGGAAAAGGTAAATGTACTAGCGTAATTGCAACAAAAGCCAGCAAGGCGATACACCAGAGCAGCTTGTTTTTAAGTACACGAGAGCCAATGCGGTAAGCCGCAAACAGAACGATTGCTACGACCGCAGGTTTCACACCGGCAAGCATGGCGGCCACTTGCGGCAGATCGCCAAAGCGCATGTAGACCCAGCTTAATCCAATTAAAATCAGCAGTGATGGCAGTACAAACAAGCCGCCCGCAATCAGGCCACCCCACGTACGGTGCATCAGCCAGCCGATGTAGGTTGCCAATTGCTGTGCTTCAGGGCCGGGCAATATCATGCAGTAATTCAAAGCATGTAAAAAGCGCTTGTCAGAGATCCAGCGTTTTTTATCAACCAGGTCATGATGCATCATTGCAATTTGTCCTGCCGGCCCGCCAAAACTTAAAAAACCAAGCTTAAGCCAATAAGCAGTAGCTTCACGTAACGTCGGCGGCGTTAAAGCAGCATCTGCTGAGTCTTCATGATGCATATCAGCCATTGATGAGTTTCAGCAATTCCAAGGGTGTGTTTACAAAAATATCAGCACCCCACTCCTGCGGGCGGTCTTCAGCTCCCAGATATCCATACATGGCCACTACAGTCTGCATACCAGCAGCCTTGCCTGCCTGAATATCACGCTCGGCATCACCCACATACCAGCAACGCTGAGGGTCGATACCAGCCTGCTCGCAGGCAAGAAACAAGGTATCCGGATATGGTTTAGGACGTGGCGCATCATCGCCACTCACTACGCATGCAGCACGCTCCAGCAAACCGATATTCTCCAGCAAGGGCTGAGTAAAGCGGCGTGGCTTATTGGTCACAACACCCCAAGGCACCGTCTTTTCATCCAGTGTCGCCAGCAATTCAGCAACCCCATCAAACAGTACAGGTTTACGTGTGAGCACCTGGTCATAGAGTGCCAGATATTCTTCACGCATCGCTTCGTAATTTTTATCATCAGGAGTTAAGTCAAACCCTACGGACAACAAACCTCTGGAGCCGTGTGAAGCGTATGGACGAATAACATCCAGCGGCAAAATAGCCATGCCATGGCGTTCTCGCTGCAAGTTGAGTGCATAAGCCAGATCATGTGCGGTATCAACCAGCGTACCGTCTAAATCAAATAGAATCATTTATTAACCAGTGTTATTTACTTAATTGTGTGTGCATGAGGTAATTCACAGAAACATCATCACCCAAAGAGTAATACTGTGTAATCGGGTTATAGCTCATGCCGCGTAAGCCTGATATATCTAAACCCGCATGCCTGGCCCAGCTTGAGAGCTCGGATGGTTTAATGAACTTGGCATAATCATGCGTGCCTTTAGGTAGCATATTCAGCACATACTCTGCACCAATCACTGCAAATAAATAGGCTTTAGGTGATCTATTGATGGTAGAAAAAAATACTGCGCCCCCGGGTTTTACCAGTCTGGCACAAGCCGCCACTATGGCTTCCGGGTCGGGTACATGTTCCAGCATTTCCATGCAGGTCACCACGTCGAAACTGGCTGGCTGCTCGCTGGCTAATTGCTCAACAGACACTAGGCGATAATCAACCTTTGCGCCGCTCTCATACTGATGCAACTTGGCAACATTGAGCGCCTTTTCACCCAAGTCGATACCTGTTACAGCAGCGCCTTTGAAATACATAGACTCTGACAAAATACCGCCGCCACAGCCGACATCAAGCACGCGCTTGTTTTTTAAATCAGCCCGACTATCGATATAATCCAGCCGTAATGGATTAATCTCATGCAAGGGTTTGAACTCACTGTTTTTATCCCACCACTTGTGTGCCAGTTCACCGAATTTCTTCAGTTCAATTTCATCAGCGTTTATTGTTTGTGCTGTTTCAGTTTCGGGTGCCATTTTTGAATAATTTCCTTTAATTCCATCGGCTCTATATTGGCATAGAGTCCATTGCTGTAGCATAATTCACCGGCAACCCAAGTGTGGGTCACATGTTCACGGCCACAAGTATAAACCAGATGCGAAATTGGGTCGTAACAGGGCGATATCGTGATATCACTTAGCTTTATCGCCACAACATCGGCTTTTTTCCCAATTTCAATTGAGCCTATTTTATCATCCAGCCCTAACGCTTTAGCCGCATTAATAGTTGCCATTTCCAAAGCCTGATATGCAGGCATTGTCGTTGGGTCTTCACTTGCACCTTTGGCTAACAAGGCGGCTAATCGCATCTCTGCGAACATATCCAGGCGATTATTACTGGCTGCGCCATCGGTGCCGATACCGACATTTACATTGTTTTTCAGCATCGAAGATATAGGAGCAATGCCACTGCCCAACTTCAAATTAGAGCTAGGGCAATGTGCAACATGACAGCCAAACTCACTTAAGATATCTATCTCGCTCGGCAGCAAATGAACACCATGTGCAGCCGTAAAATTTGGACCCAGCAAGCCAAGTGCCGCCATCCGCTGTATGGGTCTTACCCCGTATTGCGCTTCACTTTGACTGATCTCATCGCGCGTTTCGTGCAAATGCGTATGAATACCTATGCTTAACTGCTCTGCATAGGTAATAATTTTTTCAAAAGTACGGTCTGATACCGTATACGGCGCATGCGGCGCAAGTGAAGACGAAATCATGCGATTGCCACGCCAGCTATCATGTGATTCAAAGCCTTTTTGCAGATAGTCATCAGCATCATTTGCATAACTGTTAGCAAACTCTGATACGAACAAGCCTAAATTTGCACGCATGCCCGACTGATTAATGGCAGCAGCCGTGGCCTGTGGGAAGAAATACATATCATTAAAGCAAGTAGTCCCGCCACTTAACATTTCAGCACAGGCATGTAACGAGGCATCTTTAACATAATCATTTGAAACAACAGCGCGCTCTGCAGGCCAGATATGTTCATTAAGCCACTGCATTAATGGCAGGTCATCAGCAATACCTCGCATTAAATTCATTGCGGCATGTGTATGCAGATTAATCAAACCAGGGATAAGAATATGCTCTTGCAGGTTAACTGTATCTGTACTTGTATATTGGATTTTCGCCTGCGCTGTCGGCAGCACATCAACGATGGTGTCATTTTGTACAATGACAGAATAGTGCTCTAAAAGCGGTGTATTTTTAGCCATGGTTGCCAACCAGCGTGTCTCAATAATATGGTCTACCTCGGCTAGCGCTTGATTTGAGAGTTTTGAATTCATAACAGCCATTCTACCAATAAAAAAGCCTCGCAATTGCGAGGCTTTTTACTAAACGCTTAAATTTAATAATTTAAGTATTAGTCAGTATTACTTGCACTCATTGACTGGGTGCTGTCTTTCGCCAGAAATCACTACACGACGGTTAGGTGACAGGCATTCGATCAATGCTTTTTTACCTTTAACATCGTCACAAGCAACTAAAGGTTGTAATTCACCTTTACCTACTGTGCGGATACGACTAGCGTCAATACCGTGGTCGTTCACCAAATGATTCTTGATCACTTCTGCACGTTTTTCTGAAAGTTTTTGGTTATATTGCTCTGAGCCAAGACGATCTGTATGACCAGTCACAACAACAATATCAAACTCAGGATGTGCTTTTAATTTTGCAACTACATCATTCAACTCAGGAACGCTATCGCCGTTCAATTTGAACTTGTCGAAGCCAAATAATTTCTCAGCTTGTAAAGTGATTGTTTCAAATTTTGGCTGACATGGCTCTTCAGCAACTACTGGTGCTGGAGCAGGTGCTGGCTCTGGAGCTACAGGAGCTGGAGCAGCTACTGGCTCAGCCACAGCAACAACTGGAGCAGGTGCGCCGAAACGGAAAATACCGCCTAGGCTTAATATTGTGTTACCAATTGTCTCACGTGAATTACCTGCAAAGATATTATCTTTATTAATAACATCGGCACGCGACCATTGATGACGTAAATCAGCTTGCAAACCAAAGTTATCGCTGAACAAATATTGCGCACCCAAACCAACGTTTGCCAACCATGAAGTATTTGAATCGCTTACATCAGCAGTAGCATGGCTGTAATCAACGTTATTACGTGCAGCTCCCAGACCAGCTAACAGGAATGGACGGAATTTATCACGGCTAAACATATATAACGCATCTGCGCTTAATGTAGTTTGCTTGTAACGACCACCTACACCTGGAATACCTGTGTCTTCACTTGCACGGTTGTAACCAAGACCAGCTTGAATATCCCAATGCTCAGACAATTCTTTACCTAATTTAAGGAAACCGCCACCGCCGTTGTTAGCTTCTAAATCCCCATCGGTGTCCATATAGCTAATACCTGGTAATGCATACCAAGCGCCACGGTACATATCTTCAGCACTAGCTACCAATGCGGTCATGCCTAATGAGGCAGCTACTGCAATATTAATAATATTTTTTTTCATTATTTACTCCTGATTAAAGATAACCCCACGCTTGGATGATACGCATACATATCACCAAACGCAATGTTGCAGTCCATATAAACACTAAGTTAAATCACACCTTGTTGTATTTTAACAACATATTCACATCACATCTCGTATGGCAATAATTTTTTCCGGGTCCAGCTTTGATTTACGTTGATTGTTAACACAAACTCCACCTCTTAACCCTATGTAATCTGGCCCGATTGCTTTAACCATTTCCACATGCTGCAGATTGAGAGAGCCAGCTAACCCGAAAAATAAACCTTGAGCCTGCACGTTATTAGCAACTACTTTCATTGCATCTATAGAAAAATAATCCAGGAAAGTTGCGCCACTTTTAACGGACGTATCAAACATCACACCATAGAACCCTGCGTTTTTAATGGCTGCAAGCAAACTGTCCGGATATGTATATTCAGCGAATAACACTGCAATCAGTTTTACGCCAGACTCAGTTACTGACGTTAAAACATCAAGGCAAGGCTGGTAATCAAAGAACTTGATATTGGCATCCCTGAAAAAACCGATTTTTATAATATCCACTTTAGTTTTTGACAAGGCTAAAACATGTTGCAGTAACAGCTCCGGCACCATAGGTAAATCGCCAATCGTGGCACTGACGACTTTTTTTTCATGCTCACCTTTTGCATGAATAAAAGTAACAACTTCTGTTATGAGATTGAGCGGCAATGCACCCAATGCGCCCTGATCAGGATCTTTCAAGTCAATAATATCGGCACCGCATTGCAGGGCGACTTGCGCCTCATTGACGGATGTAACACTAATTAAAAGTTGCGGCATATCAACTTAAGCCAGATTTTCATTATTTAAGGCAGCCTGATGGTTACTGACAGCCTCTGTCAGCCATGACCAAGCCTCCAGCTCATGCTCGCCGGCTGTCTTATCGATTGCAATACGCAGATAATCCATCTCCTGCTGGATTTTTTCCATTGGCAATCTCTTTAACCTGCTAACCAATACAGCCAATTCAATGACAGCAGCCTGTGCCCGGTTAAATCCCTGAAACGATGCATGCTGGGCTTCATAAATCACTTCAAGAAATAACTGCGGTCTGAGCTCGTCATCTTCAACTTTTACCAGCTTTAATTCTTTGTGCGCTAATGTATGCTCTAACCTGAAACCATACACTTTTTCTGTCGCAGTCAGGCTCCATGCTTTGCGCCCGGTTAATGCGCCGGCAAATACACGTACATCGTCCGTCAGGCTTAGCACCGCATGGCCTGTAGCCAGAATATTCTCTAGCGTAGCTGAAGGTTTATATGGGGAGATCACCACCAGTCCGTCCTGCATACGTATACCGAATGGTGTTGTATGTGCATCACCCTGCGTATTCACTGTGGTTACTATTGTTTCGTAAATCATATGCTTACCTGTTTTTATTCCGCTTTTCTTTCATCGAAGCTTCACGATGAGCAGTCTTGGCAATTTTATTTTGCGCCTCGCTGGCCGCTCCCCAATCCAGCTCCTGGTCCTGCACATAACGCTTCTTCAGTTGCCATGCGATCTGCGCGCGCGCCAACTCAACCCCAAGATAGAATGCATGCGAAGCATCATCATCCACTTTAAGGTGCGGATATAGCGCAAATGGATCAGTATGTTTAAATAAACCATCACGGTTATAAATGTGCAATCCGTTTTCGCTGACCTGAATACGGAAACTTGGATCTTTAATCTGCGCAGCAATTTCTCTGATTTCGTCTTCGCTATAGGTAAATGGGCGCCTGTCGTGCAAACCCAGCAAATCATTGCTGTAGCCACGCGGCAACCTGATATCCTGTTTGGCAGCAAACATCATGCGCCTGGCAACATCAGCTTCAGCAATTGCATTGACCGCATGCGGGCTCACCGAAGTAGCTAGCACTGTGTTGACATCAAGTTCACTGATAATGCCGAATAACAAGGCATTAATACCTGTAGTATCAGCATCTGTCAGTTCGGTTAAATTACCTATCCCCATCATGATTTGAATATCAGGATATCTTTTACGCAGCTTTTGATAACGTACGATGGAGTCAGTCAGCCCAAAATGAATCGGATCCAGAATGGCATCGGCAATAAACGGCCTGCCGTTTTTAAGACAGATATCTATCGCACGATACAATGAAGTTAGACTGTGCGGTTTTGCAGGAATCAATACTGGTGTAGAGGCAACTTCGTTGGCAATCCACAAAGTTTTTTCGGTAAGGCTCAGTAAATAATCAGCGCCGGCATGGCCGGCCGTAAGCAGATCATCAGTATTCAGCGAATCAACACTGACTTTGAAATCCAGCTGTTTTAATGCTTTAACGGTATCAGCCAGATGCGGAAAAGACACGCCTGGCAGGCAGCCCAAATCAATGACATTTGCGCCCTGCTGCCGGAACTGCTCTGCTTTTTTAATGACGCCTTCTACACTCAGATAAGGCGCATCGACTATCTCGGCAAAAATCTGTACGCTGTAACGACTTAAGTCTGGTTCAACGCCAGCATGGCCAAAATACTGCGGTAAGTCTTTCAGATCTTCAGGGCCGCGTTCAACCGGTATACCATATTGCGCTTCAAGCTTTGTTAAATCACCCTGACACAAGCCCGGTATAATCACTTTATCGGCATCGCCGGTTTGCTTGACTCTGCGTGCGATTAAATCTGGCGTCATCAGTGCGGCGACTGACACACCAATCTGCTCTACCCGATATTTAAATGGCGGCGTTTTAGGGTTTTCCTGCACTTCACTCAAAACCTTGTTCAGGCTTTTTTCTGCAAGCTTGCCAGTTAAAAAGAGTAGGTTCTGGGTCATGTATTCATCTATCCCAGCGTTTTTAACCTAGCCTGAATAGCTTGCGTAAGACCATGCATGTCTGCCACTACAGTAGTCTCTTCGAAAGTTTTGAGCTTGCTAACATTTTCCAGATCAATGCCGCGCGGATAAACCTTAACCATATGCTCGCGTGGTGCTTCAGACTCCAGTTCGGGTGCTGTATCACAGGCAAATACGATGCTGGGCACGCGGGTTTTGCCTGCTTGTGCGTATAGATTAGTGACCAGGCTGTCAGAAAAACCATAAGCCATTTTGGCTATTGTGTTAGAGGTAGCCGGAGCGATGACCAGTGTGTGGTATTTACCGTGATAGAACAACTCAACCGGCACACTGCTCGCCGTTTTATCCTGATAAACCCGGTGCCCTGTATTGATTAATTGTTCCTGAAAGCCGTATTGCTGAATAATCTCTGCTGCAGCTTTGCTTAAAAAAACGTCAACATCTTTCAATGTTTGCAATATCGCAAGTGACTCACGCAGATAGTGACCAGAGCCAGTAATAGCCCATGCTAGGCGTTGATTCATTCAATTACCAACTTTCATACTGATACCAGCATGGCTGGCAATAAACTTAACTATAGATTCAGCACTCGAAAATATATGCATTCAAGCGCTGAAAATTAACTATGCAGCAAACGGGTGTTCAATCACAATAGTTTCGTCACGCTCAGGGCCCGTAGAAACAATGGCAATAGGCACACCGCAAACAGCTTCTAGACGTTTAAGGTAATTCTGTGCATTCTTAGGTAAACCATCCCAGGTTTTCACACCGAAAGTGCTTTCAGTCCAGCCAGGCATGGATTCATAGATCGGTTTGCAACCCTCTACATCATCTGCGCCCACTGGTAACAAATCTATTTTTTTACCATCCAGTTCGTAACCCACACAAATACTCAGTGATTCAATACCATCCAGCACATCCAGCTTGGTGATACACAAACCAGTCAGGCCGTTAATCATGGCTGATCGGCGTAACGCAGCAGCATCAAACCAGCCGCAGCGACGTTTGCGCTTGGTCACAGTACCGATTTCCTGGCCTTTGTTAGACATCTGATAACCAGGTGCACCCTGGGTTTCAATATCCAGCTCACTAGGGAAAGGGCCGCCACCCACGCGAGTGGTGTAGGCCTTGGTAATGCCCAGCACGTAATGCAGCATATTGGCACCGACGCCGGTACCGGCAGATGCCTGACCAGCGATACAGTTACTTGAAGTCACATACGGGTAAGTACCATGGTCGATATCAAGCAAGGTACCTTGTGCGCCTTCAAACAGAAGATTTTCACCTCTGGCATTCGCTGCATAAATCTCGGCAGACACATCTGCAATCATCGGTTTTAATGCAATCGCGTGCTGCATGCTTGCATCGTATTGCTGATTAAAGTCCACCGCTTTTGCGTCAAGATAATTGGTCAACACAAAATTGTGATAATCCATCACTTCACGCAGCTTGTCAGCAAAGCGCTCTGGATAAAACAAGTCGTAAACACGCAACGCACGGCGTGCTACTTTATCTTCATAAGTCGGGCCAATACCTTTACCTGTTGTACCAATTTTTTTATCTGCACTGCGTTTAGCTTCACGTGCTACATCAACGGCAACATGATGGCTTAAAATCAATGGGCAGCCTGGGCTAACTTTTAAACGGTTTTTAACTTCAAGACCATCTTTTTCAAGTGCAGCAATCTCGCTCAGCAAATGGCCTGCATCCAATACCACACCATTACCGATGTAGCAGTTAACGCCTGCGCGAACAATACCGGATGGCACGAGGTTAAGCTTGTAAACACGCTGCGCATCACCTTGGCCTACCACTAAAGTATGGCCCGCATTATGACCACCCTGGAAGCGCACTACGCCTTGAGCATGGTCTGTCAGCCAATCTACAATTTTACCTTTACCTTCATCGCCCCACTGGGTACCGATGACGACTACATTCTTTGCTGCTTTATTTGCCATAACGTCGACTTTTTAATTAAATGTTAATATTCAAATGGTTAGAGATGCCGCTATTAATGGCATCTCTGATTACCTTTTAAGGTTTTGCAATGTCTACGACATGCCAGCCGGAATTGTAATGCTCAAGTTTTTTATTGCAATTCAATTCAGAAAAATCAGATTCAACTCCTACAAGTTCCTGAATGACTACATGACCTTCTGCACGAAGCGCGGCTATTTTAGCAGTCAGCGCACTGTCATTTTTAGCCGGTGCAAAAATCGCCATTTCTGACTGTGCCGGCGACAGTGCAGTGACAACACCGCGCAAATCAAGGCTGAATCCAGTTGCCGGACGTGCACGGCCAAAAGCCTGCCCTACTTCATCATAACGGCCACCCAGTGCTAATGGCCCTTTATAACCTTGTGCATAAGCGGCAAATACAATGCCGCTATGATAGTGGTATCCACGCAGCTCGCTTAAATCAAAACTTACACTAACGCCCAGATCCTGCAAGCCATCCGCCACTTGCGTCAGACTATCTAAAGCCTGTTGAATCGCTGGCGTGGAAGGCAGTAATTTGGCAGCCTTCGCAAGTATGGCTTTATCGCCATTGAGTTCGGTCAGGTGTAGCAAAGCTTCGCGTGTGGTGTTATCAAGACCGATAGTCAGTGCGGCGACTGCAGACTGATCTTTGCTTTTAAGCGCTGCGTATAAATCCTGTTCAAGCTGCGGGTTGATCTGGCTGGTCTCAATCAAACTGCCGAATACATTTACGTGGCTAAAATCAAGATGCACCTGCTCAATGCCGATGGCATGCAAAGCATTAATCAACAAACGCTGAATCTCTATATCACTGGCAATACCTGCGTGCCCGTATAACTCTGCGCCTAACTGCAAGGGCTCGCGGGTTTGCGCCAAACCATCTGGCTTGGTGCGCAAAACACTGCCGGCATAACACAAACGCGTAATGCCCTGATGATTAAGTAAATGTGCGTCAATACGGGCAGCCTGCGGCGTCATGTCAGCACGAACACCCATCAATCGCCCAGTTAACTGATCCACGACCTTAAAAGTTGCCAGATCAAGATCATGGCCGACACCGGTAATCAGCGACTCCATGTATTCCAGCATAGGCGGAATCACATATTGATAGCCATGCACCTTGAACAGGTCAAGCAAGCTGCGGCGCAGCGTTTCGATACGTGCAGCCTCTGCGGGCAAAACGTCTTCTATATATTCTGGCAGTAACCAATTACGCATTTTTAATCATCACTTTTTACAAGTAAATCTAATTATCAATACTTTAAAAATTGATAATTAGAGCTATTACCTGGAATTATTACTTACTTAATAAAATTAATATCAAACCGCCAACTATTGATGCAAGGCCGACAAAGCGTAACTGACCGTCTTTAAGCTCAATCATGCGCCTAAAGGTGTCGCGCCAGGCTTGTGGCATTAACAGGGGCAACACACCCTCTATTACCAGCATCAAACCTAAGGCAGTTAACAATGTATTATTCACATGTATGACCTGTAACTACTTTTTAGGACTTTTCATGTATTTGAAGAAGTCCGAGTTAGGATCCAGCACCATCACATCACTCTTGCTCTTGAAGCTGTTTTTGTAAGCTTCCTGGCTACGGTAGAAAGCATAGAACTCAGGGTTGCGGCTGTAAGACTGACTGTAAATTTCAGACGCTTTAGCATCGCCTTCACCCTTTGTTTTCTGCGCTTCACGGTAGGCTTCAGCAATAATAACCTCACGCTGCTTGTCAGCATCGGCGCGAATCTTTTCAGAAGCAGCAGAGCCTTCAGAACGCAGTTGATTAGCCAGACGCTTACGCTCAGCGATCATACGGTCAAATACTGACTTACTGATTTCTTCTGAATAATCAACACGTTTCAAGCGAACATCCACCACTTCAATACCCATCTGACGTGCTTCCAAGTCAGCTTTTTTGCGCAGATTATCCATAATCACGCCACGTTCACCGGCGATTACATCATGTACAGTGCGAATACCAAACTCACTACGCAAGCCCGCATTTACTACTTTTGACAATCTGTCTTCAGCAGCCACTTCGCCGCCTTCTTTAATTGAAACATAGTACTTTTTCGGGTCAACAATACGCCACTTCACAAAAGAATCGACCATCATGTATTTATTTTCGCTGGTGATAAACTTGGCTGGCTGCTCCCAGTCCAGAGTCAGGATGCGATTATCAAAATACTTAAGGTTATCGACGAAAGGCACTTTAAAATAAAGACCTGGCTCTTTCTTAACTGACACAATCTCACCCAAACGCTGTACTAGAACGTATTGTGTTTGATTTACCGTAAATGCTGACAATGATAGTAATACCAAGCCAACAATAGCGATAATAATAATATTTTTTGAATTTTTCATTATTATTCCTTACCTGCTTTCTCTGTCACGACTGCGAAGGGCTTCACGTGAGCGATCACCTGCTGCAGGTTGAATCGCTGGTGTTGCAGCATCAGGCTGTGGATTTAAAGACTGCATCGATTGTGACTGCTGAACTGCGTCATTACCGGATGCGTTGATTAACTTATCCAATGGTAAATACAACAAGCTGTTACCAGACTTCTGGTCAACAATCACTTTACTTACGCTAGACATGATCTGCTCTTGCGCATCCAGATACAAACGCTGGCGCGTTACTTCAGGTGCCTTGTTATATTGTGCAAGAATCTGGTCAAAGCGGCTGGCGTTACCAATTGCTTCACTTTCAACTTTCAATTTATAACCAGCTGCCTCAGCCAGCAAACGTGAAGCGGTACCACGTGCTTTTGGAATCACATCATTAGCGTAAGCCTGGCCTTCATTGATCTGGCGCTGATTATCCTGATTGGCGCGGTTGACGTCTTCAAACGCCTCTTGCACTTGCTCTGGCGGCTGTGCACTTTGCAGAGATACGCTGATAATTTTCACGCCGGTTTTGTAGCTATCAAGAATAATCTGCATACGCTCAGAAGTGTCTGCAAGGCCCTTTTGTAATAAATCATCCAATTTGTTTTTGCCGACAACTTCACGAATTGCAGTTTCAGCGGCTGACATCACTGCATCATCAGTAGAACGGTTATTGAACAAATAATCTTTTGCGTTATTCAGGTTATATTGCACCGCAAATTGCAAATCGATAATGTTTTCATCTTCTGTCAGCATTAAAGATTCTTTTGGTAATCTGGTTTTGCCGCCGCTACCTTCAGCGCTGCTTCTGTAACCTACCTCAAGCCTGCGCACCTGCTCCATATTCACGACTTGAACGCTCTCAATCGGGTAAGGAAAATGCCAGCGTGGACCAGGTGAAGTCACTTCATCCTGAACCTTACCAAAACGTTGCACCACACCAAGCGAACCTTGATCAACAATGTAAAAACCTGTAGCCAGCCAGATCAGCCCAACTAAGCCGAATATTGGAAGCAGAGGCAAATTGACAGTTGTTGGCTGTGGGCGTCCAGATTGCGGATTTGACTGATTGCCACCGCCCTTACCGAACAAGGTGTTAATTTTGCGGCTTAAGTCACGCATCACCTCATCGAGGTCTGGTGGACCTTCATTATTTTGTGCTCTCCAACCAGGAAATTTAATCATTCATTACTCCAGAAAAACATTTGTTAATTATCATCAAACTAAGAAAATACCGTTAAAGCATTAATTCAACTAATTAAGTTATGCGTAAGCACTTTCTTCAGTGCTTAGTTTTTGTAAATACTGATAATGTTCTGCCATCGCTAACCTTAGCAGATCCATTCCCTCTCCTGTTTTGGCGGACACATGCAAAGACGAAATTCTACCACATTCATCACGTGCCAATGCAGGCTCTAAGCCTATACGGTCGATTTGATTGTGCACCAGAATCTGTGGCACTTTAGCGGCACCGATCTCATGCAACACTTTATTCACCTGTGCAATCTGCTCGTCGCGATTACTGCTGGCGGTATCCACAATATGCAACAGTAAATCCGCCTGCACAGCTTCTTCCAGCGTCGCGCCAAAAGCCTCAACCAGCGCATGCGGCAAATGTTTAATAAAGCCTACCGTGTCAGACAGCACTACTTGCCCGCAACCCTCAATAAATATCTTGTGCGTGGTTGTATCCAGCGTTGCAAACAGCTGGTCAGCGGCATAAATATTTGCTTTGGTAAGGCGGTTGAAGATCGTAGATTTGCCGGCATTGGTGTAGCCGACCAGAGATACTGTCATTACATTGGAACGTTTACGTGCACGCCGCTGCATACCGCGCTGCGCTTTGAGCTTGAGTAATTTCTCACGCAGCTGTTTTACACGCACGCGCAACATACGGCGGTCTAATTCCAGCTGGGTTTCACCAGGGCCGCCACGCACACCAATACCACCCTTTTGTCGTTCCAGGTGAGTCCAGCCTCGAACTAAACGCGTTGACAAATGCTCTAGCTGGGCCAGCTCAACTTGCAATTTACCTTCATGCGTTTGTGCACGCTGGCTAAAAATATCCAGAATCAAGCCAGTTCTGTCTACCACACGCGCTTGTAGAAAACGCTCAAGATTTCGCTGCTGCGAAGGTGTAAGATCATGATTAAATACTGCAATATTGGATTCAGACGCACGCATCATCTGCAGCAACTCATCGGCCTTACCGCGACCGATAAAAAGCTTGGCATCTGGCGCTGAGCGCTTACCTTCAATAGTACCCAACACAGCCAAGCCTGCACTCAAACTTAATTGACGCAGCTCTTCAAGGCTTTCCAGGTAATCACTTTCACCGAAATCTACGCTTACCAGAATGGCAGACTCACCACCACTTGGTCTTTCAAACAAATCTTTCAATGCTTAATTATCACCTTCCGGCAAGCCGATACTTACTGCACGTGCAGGGACGATTGTAGAAATAGCGTGCTTGTAAACCATCTGAGTGACAGTATTTTTGAGCAGAATGACATACTGATCAAATGAGTCAACTTGACCTTGCAGCTTGATGCCATTAACGAGATAAATTGATACAGCGACATGTTCTTTACGTAAAGCGTTAAGGAATGGGTCTTGTAACATTTGCCCTTTTTGATTCATGGTGTCTCCTATTGTTTGGATTAAAGTACTGACTACATTTACTATTTTTTACGGATACATTGCAATACTACTCTCGTTGAGAGTAAGAACAACTCAAATCGTTCTGTTTTTACTTAAATTAACTATTCAAGACTTTTGTACAAAATTCAAAGCACGGATTCAGTTACAGCAAAAACTTAACCCATTGCCATTCCGCCATCACCGCAAACCAACATCTCTCAGGCAATCTACGAACAACCATCCCGATGAAATATGCACGCTAGAGTACATAACTCATATGAAGGCTTGCATGAAAAAAACAAGGGGCTGGGGTAAAAATATTCGCGCAGTATTCTCTATTTAAATTCACGCATTCTGGCGAGCACTTCATCACGACTTAACAAAGCCATCACCTGGTCAATACTCGGCGATTGCGCAATACCTGTCAGCAGCACACGCAATGGCATCGCCACTTTGGGAAACTTGAGCTGAAACTCTGTAACAACTTCGTTAATCGCATGGTGAATGGCCTCTGCGTTCCATTCAACCGAGCGCAGCAACTCTGACAACTTCTCCAAAGCAGGCTTAATCTCTGCAACCAGATGCTTTTCAGCGGCAGCCTGGTCAATCACTGGCTTATGGTAAAAATATACGATACTTTCAGCCAGCTCATTCAGCGTGCTTGCACGCTCTTTATACAAATCAATCACGGCTGACAAATCCGGTGCAGCAGTCACTACGACATTCAGCTGTGCCAGGCGCGCAGTGATATCCTTCGCCAGATAGTCTTTACCTGCCAATTTAATATAGTGCGCGTTTAGCCATTTGAGCTTTTCGGTATTAAATTGCGCAGCTGACGGCGTGATGTGATCAAGATCAAACCACTCACAGAACTGCTGCATACTGAATATTTCTTCATCCCCGTGACTCCAGCCCAGGCGCGCCAAATAGTTAAGCACTGCTTCAGGCAGGTAGCCGTCTTCATGGTATTGCATCACGCTCACTGCACCATGACGCTTGGACAGCTTTTGACCATCATCACCCAAAATCATCGATAAATGTGCATATTGCGGAATCGTTGCGCCTAGCGCTATCAGCATATTGATCTGACGCGGCGTATTGTTGACATGATCATCACCACGAATGACTTGTGTAATCCCCATTTCCCAGTCATCAACCACTACACAGAAATTATAGGTAGGCGTACCATCTGCGCGCGCAATAATCAGGTCATCCAGCTCCTGATTTGCGATACTGATTTCACCCTTTACCAGATCATTCCAGACCACATGTCCGTCTTTGGGGTTTTTAAAACGCACGACCGGCGGGATATCTGCCGGAGGCTCAGGTAGCACTTTACCCTCTTCAGGACGCCAGCGACCATCATAGCGCGGCTTTAAACCCTGCTGCATCTGGCTTTCGCGCAGCGCTTCCAGCTCTTCCTTTGTCGAATAGCAATGGTAGGCCGAACCATCCTTTAGCATTTTACCGATCATTTCTTTGTAGCGATCCATACGCTGCATTTGGTAAAAAGGACCTTCATCATAATCCAGCGCCAACCAGTTCATGCCATCCAGTATCGCCTGCACTGCTTCAGGCGTACTGCGAGCAACATCGGTATCTTCAATGCGCAAGATAAATTTTCCAGCATGCTTTTTAGCAAAAGCCCATGAAAACAATGCAGTACGGGCACCGCCGATGTGAAGAAAGCCGGTTGGACTAGGAGCAAAACGTGTACGAACAGTCATATTGAGTAGCGCTTAACCATAATTTAATTGTCGACATTTTACCATGCGCAGACTGACTGCTAACTAACAAAGCTTAGCCAATTCATCTAAATTCAGCAGAATACTGATCACCAATGGCATGTTAATTGCCTAACAAATAAAAAAGCTCTCAGAACCTCATTAAAATAATGAATATATTGCATAAAATTTTTAGTCACAAACTAAAAACAACACCCGTGCTATCTTTAGTCTGGATGGGGAAGTTATACAGTATTGATGACGTTTCAGCGATTGAACTGGCTACAGAAAAGCTAGGAGAGGTTTTCAATAACAATCTGTTTCAAGACATGCAGAATCTTGAAGCACTATTTGCTATCGACGAAAAAACTCACAGTATTGTCGAAAGAATCACACAGCATTTCATGCGCAATGAAAATAATGATGAGAATCTCAACACACGTACTTCAAACGCGACTTATTTATATCACTGTCAGTTATTCTTGGCTTATTATGCGTTAAGCAAAAGCTGCATGCCTTACCAAAAAGGCATACAACACATTGCACTGTCGCGTGCATTAAGAAATGCCACACAAATAATCATATGGCAACATCGTAGCCACCTTCATGAGCCAGCTCATTTATGGCTCATGGCTTCAAGTCTGTTTAAAACAGCAGAACAGCTTTCTCTGCTGAACGCAAAGATACAATCTTATTCCGATCAAGCGCCTGTTTCGTTATCCAGTGCTTATATTCAGCTATGCATGCTGGGTGCTTTGCAAAACAGCAATTTTGAACTGCAGCAAGTTGAGATGATTAACCAACTATTAACTGCATGGATCACAAAAATATCGATTGATACGATATATGACACAGAGGAACATCAATTTTATGTAGATACTGCCAGCAACAGCCCTGCCAGACGCACAACAAACTTCAAAACAGCCAGCACATGCCGCTACTGGTGTTTCGAAGACGTCAATGCAAAAATAGATTCGTACATAATAGGTATTTTAAACAACACATCACCAGAACCGCTGATGGCAAAAGAATGGGGCTCAAGCGAATATGTGCTAAAAACACTGATAACACTACGGACAGAGTGGTCCTCAGGCATTACAGGCAGAACCAAAGTGATGCCATCTCACTAATCACCGCAACATCAGCAGTGACTATCAATTTAACATCACCCTGCTTAGATCATTTTTTATCTGCTGAATACCAGCCGCCGCCAAGTACCTTGTAAAGTGCAACACGGTTTGCTGACTCAATCAGTCTAATATCGATCAACTCTAACTCTGCCAGATAAAGCGCACGCTGCGAATCGAGTAAACCAAGGTAACTATCGATACCGCCCTTGTAGCGTGCTTCAGACAGCGTAAAGCTGGCTTTGGTCGCATCTACCAGTTTGCGTCTGGCATCAAGGCGCTCTGTTAAGGTAGATTTTTCAGCAAAAGCATCTGCTACTTCACGAAATGCAGTTTGAATAGACTTTTCATACTGGGCTACATTAATTTCACGCTGTACTTTTGTCGCTTCCAGATTGGCACTCAGCCTGCCCGCCTCAAAAATTGGCAATTTAATCTGCGGAATAAAGCTCCAGGTACCGCCGCCACCGCTGAACAAGCCCCCCAAAGAGTCACTGGCAATACCGGCACCGGTTGTCAGTGTAATACTTGGGAAGAAAGCTGCACGCGCAGCACCGATATTTGCATTAGCTGCACGTAAAGCACGTTCAGCCTGCAGAACATCCGGACGACGTGTCAAAACCTCAGACGGCACCCCGGCTGGCACTTCTGTTATTGCGCTTACAGTGTCACTAAGCTTTGCTGGCAAAAGGTCAGCAGATACCGATGTACCTGCTATCAATGCTAGCGCATTAATGTCTTTTGCCTCTTGTGCTGCATAGCGTGCCACATCGGCGCGCGAACCTTCCATCAGTGTTTCTGCCTGACGCACATCGAGGGCTGACCCCACGCCGACTTCAAAGGTGCGGCGAATGAGTTCATACGACTTTTGTCTGGTCTCAAGCGTGCTGCGAGCGAGCGCTAAACGTTCTTTATCCGCAGCAAGTGTAAGCCATGCATTAGCAACTTCGGCAACGAGGCTGATCTGCGCACTGCGCTTTGCTTCTTCAGTACCCAAATACTGCTCCAACGCCTGCGCATTCAGGCTGCGGATACGCCCGAAGAAATCCAGCTCATATGCAGAAAAACCTATCGTAGCGCTATATTGATGCGTTGTCGTTGCATTACCGCTGGCAGTTAAATCACCCGGTAAACGCTGCGCGGTTTCTGTACCTGTAATGCCTACGCGCGGAAACAAATCCGCACGCTGCACACGATAAAGTGCACGTGCTTTTTCTATATTAAGTGCAGCAACGCGTAAATCACGATTATTGTTCAATGCCAGGCCGATTACTTCGCGTAACTGGGCATCGGCAAAATAGTCCTGC
>LNAP01001833.1_pt1 | contig 21981 bp, 16 predicted proteins | sample 602601 | NCBI WGS metagenome assembly LNAP01 (sample SAMN02440304, study PRJNA202911) | soil metagenome | biome: Subtropical and temperate rainforests or woodlands; isolation source: soil samples (1 kg each in a 20% v/v slurry with milli Q water) were... ...
GGTATTGACGCAAAAATTCATGGTCAGGGTGGGTTCATCCACCTTGAGCATGGGCAGCGGCGCCGGGTTGGCGGGGTCGGTGATGGTGACACCAATGCCGATGTCGGCCACGCCGTTGATCAGCACAATTTCGCCGGGGCCGGCTTCGTCGGTCTGCACGCGCTCGAGACCCTGGAAGGTCAACACCTGGTTGATGCGGCCTTTGACCGCCTTGCCGTCCGGACCTTCCATGACCACCACGTCCATCATCGGGCGGATCGTTCCCTGGCTGATGCGGCCGACGCCAATGCGACCGACAAAAGTGGAGAAGTCGAGTGCGGAAATCTGCAGTTGCAGCGGTGCTGCCGGGTCACCCTGCTGGTGCGGCACATGCTGGAGAATGGTGTTGAACAGGGCCGACATGTCGGGACCCCACTGCTCACCCTGGCCGCCCTCTTCGAGTGACGACCAGCCGTTGATGCCCGAGGCATACACCACCGGGAAATCCAGCTGTTCGTCGGTGGCGCCGAGCTTGTCAAACAGGTCAAACGCGGCATCGACCACGAATTGCGGACGCGCACCCGGCTTGTCGACCTTGTTCACCACCAGAATCGGCTTGAGACCCAGGGCCAGCGCTTTTTTGGTCACAAAGCGGGTTTGCGGCATCGGGCCTTCCTGGGCGTCGATCAGCAACACCACACCGTCGACCATGGAGAGTGCCCGCTCCACCTCACCGCCGAAGTCGGCGTGGCCGGGGGTGTCGACGATGTTGATGTGGGTGCCTTCCCAGGTCACGGCACAGTTTTTGGCCAAAATGGTAATGCCGCGCTCTTTTTCGATCGCGTTGTTGTCCATCACCGTGTCGACCACTTTTTCGTGCTCGGCAAAGGTGCCGGACTGGCGCAGCAGCTGGTCGACCATGGTGGTTTTGCCGTGGTCAACGTGGGCAATGATCGCGATGTTTCTGATTTGTTTATGGGCCATGGTTCACTTTCTCTTAAATAAGTTTAATTCGAAAGAACATCGTCATTGCGAGGAGGAACGACGCGGCAATCCAGGGAGTCATGGACTGCCACGCGTTGCTCGCAATGACGGTTCTGTTTCATCTGTTCAATCTCAATCGGGCTGAGCAGCCGCCCGGGAATCAATTCACCTGCCACCACCCGGGCCGTGCCCAGCAACATGGCGTCATCGCTGGCGTACACCGCGACCTGCGCCGCATCGGGCCATTCGCCCCGACGACGCAAGCCCGACAGGAAACGCCCGGCATTGTCCGCGTCGAGTGTGACCCGCTCATGATCACCCAGCAAACTGTCCACGGGCAACAAGCAAGCCAGGCGTTGTGCTTCGGTCACGGCCTCCAGCGACGCCAGTGTGACGCACTGCGCCTCGGCAAAACCGCCGGTCGCGATGCGCCGCAGCGCACTCACATGCGCACCGCAACCCAGGGCTTCACCGATGTCCTCGCCCAGCGTGCGGATGTAGGTGCCCTTGCTGCACTTGGCCACCAGCCTGATGACCGGCGGCAGCGCATCCGGGGTCAGCAAACTCAGTTGCAACTCAAAAATCTGCACCTCGCGTGAGGCGCGTTCCACGTCAATGCCGGCACGCGCGTACTCGTACAGCGCCTTGCCATCTTTCTTCAAGGCGCTGTGCATGGGCGGCAGCTGGCGAATCTTGCCAGTGAACTGCGCCTGCACCCGCGCGACATCGTCTGCACTCACCGCCACCGGGCGTGTCTCAATGACGTCACCTTCGGCATCCGCCGTGCTGGTCTTGACACCCAGGCACAGCGTCGCCTCATAGGTTTTGTCGGCATCCAGCTGCAACTGGCTGAATTTGGTAGCTGCCCCAAAGCAAAGTGGCAGCACCCCCGTGGCCAGCGGGTCCAGCGTGCCGGTATGGCCCGCTTTTTCAGCACGCAACAGCCACTTGACTTTTTGCAGCGCGTCATTGCTCGACCAGCCCAAGGGCTTGTCCAGCAACAGCACCCCGTGCACGGGGCGCCTGGAAATCTTGCCCCCACGCTCCGCCGCTACGCGGGTCGCTGCCCCCCGAGGGGGCCGTGTTTCGCCTTGGGGCGGCCCGGCGGCGAAACTCCGCACACGCGGCGCATTCATCGAATCAATCGTCCTTGGCCCGCGAGGCGACGGCTCGCGCAATCAGCGCGTTCATGTCGGCAGCGCGCTCGGGGGTTTGGTCAAAAACAAAATGCAGGGTGGGCACGGTATGGATATGCAGGCGCTTGAACAGACCGGCGCGCAGGAAGCCGGCGGCCTGGTTCAGCCCGTCGGTACACGCCTTCACGTCGCCCGCCAACAGGCTGAAAAACACCTTGGCATGGGCATAGTCGGGCGTCACCTCGACGCCCTGAATGGTGACCATGCCGACCCGCGGGTCTTTGAGCTCGCGCGCAATCAATTCGGTCAGATCACGCTGAATCTGATCGGCAACCTTGAAGGCGCGGTTGGGTGTGGCAGATTTTTTATGCACAGGTCAGACCCAATGGTTTACAGCGTACGCGCCACTTCGCGGATCTCGAAGAACTCCAGCACGTCACCCTCTTGAATGTCGTTGTAGTTCTTGATGTTCAGGCCGCAATCGAAGCCTTCGCGCACTTCCTTGACGTCGTCCTTGAAACGCTTGAGCGAATCGAGTTCGCCGGTCATCACCACCATGTTCTGGCGCAGCAGACGCAAGCGCGCGCTGCGGCGCACCACACCGGCGGTGACCATACAACCGGCAATGGAGCCGATCTTGGACACCTTGAAGATCTGGCGTATCTCGGCCGTACCAATGACTTCTTCCTTTTTGTCGGGCGTCAACATGCCCGACATGGCCAGCTTGAGTTCATCGACCGCGTCGTAAATGATGTCGTAATAACGGATATCGACACCGTTGTTTTCGGCCAGCTTGCGCGCACCGGCGTCAGCACGGGTGTTGAAGCCGATGATGACCGCCTTGGAAGCGATGGCCAGGTTGACATCGGACTCGCTGATGGCACCCACGGCGGCATACACCAACTGCACCTTGACCTCGTCGGTGGACAGCTTGAGCAGCGACTGCGACAAGGCTTCCTGCGAACCCTGCACGTCGGCCTTGACAATGATCGGCACCATCTTGACCTCGCCCGCGGTCATGTCGGTGAACATGTTCTCGAGCTTTGAAGCCTGCTGTTTCGCCAGTTTGGTGTGGCGGAACTTGCCGGCGCGGTAAGTGGCAATTTCGCGGGCACGGCGCTCGTCCGAGAGCACCATGAACTCATCACCGGCTTGCGGCACTTCAGTGAGACCCTGGATTTCGACCGGGATCGACGGACCCGCGGTTTTGACGGACTTGCCGTTTTCGTCGAGCATGGCGCGCACGCGGCCAAAGGTCTGCCCCGCCAGCACCACGTCGCCGGTTTTCAGGGTACCCGACTGCACCAGCACGGTGGCCACCGGGCCGCGGCCCTTGTCAAGCTGGGCCTCGATCACCAGGCCCTTGGCCATGGCATCCACCGGCGCCTTGAGTTCCAGCACTTCGGCCTGCAACAGCACTTGCTCCAGCAATTCGTCAATGCCCTGGCCGGTTTTGGCCGACACCGAGACAAACGGCGAACTGCCGCCAAAGTCCTCGGGAATCACGTCTTCCACCACCAGCTCGTTCTTGACGCGCTCGGGGTTGGCGTCGGGCTTGTCGACCTTGGTGATGGCCACCACAATCGGCACCCCGGCCGCTTTGGCGTGTTTGATGGCTTCCTTGGTTTGCGGCATGACACCGTCGTCGGCCGCCACCACCAGAATCACAATGTCAGTGGCCTGCGCACCACGGGCGCGCATGGCGGTAAACGCTTCGTGGCCCGGGGTGTCGAGGAAGGACACCACCCCGCGCGGGGTTTCCACGTGGTAGGCACCAATGTGCTGGGTGATGCCGCCGGCTTCGCCCGAAGCCACCTTGGTGCGACGAATGTAGTCCAGCAAAGACGTCTTGCCGTGGTCGACGTGACCCATCACGGTCACGACAGGGGCGCGCGGCAAGGACTCGGCCTGCTGCTGCGACACTTCGTCATCGGTAAAGGCTTCGGGGTCGTCAAGCGCCGCCACAATGGCCTTGTGACCCATTTCTTCGACCAGAATCATGGCCGTGTCCTGGTCCAGCGGCTGGTTGATGGTGACCATCTGGCCCAGCTTCATGAGGTGCTTGATCACTTCGGAGGCCTTGACCGCCATCTTGTGGGCCAACTCGGCCACGGTGATGGTTTCAGGCACGTGGACTTCGAGCACCCGCACTTCCACCGGCGCGGCCTGCTGGTGGTGGTGGTCATCATGGCCACGCTCATTGCTACCGCGGCGGCCACGTGGCCCACCGCGCCAGTTACCACCGCGACCGGCACCGGCACCGGTATCGCCACGGGTGGGGATGCCCTTTTTCTTGGCGGGATCACCCGCCCAGCTGCTCGACAGTTTGGCTGACTTGACTTCCTTGCCGGCCCCCGCAGCACCCGCGGCGGGTGTGCCTGGTGCGGCAGGCCTGACACCGGCGGGACCGCCCGCCGGCTTGTGCAAAGTGCCCTTGATTCCGGCTTTGGCAGCCTCTGCGGGCTTGGCCACAGGCTTGGGCTCTTCCACTTTTTTGGGTGGCAGTTTTTTGCCAGGCTGCGACATCATCAAACGGATGGCGGCCGCTTCGGACTCGGCTTTTTGACGGCGTGCGTTCAAATCGGCGGCACGGGCCTGTTCCTCGTCCTTCAATTTTTTGGCGTCAAGCGCTGCCTTTTCCTGGGCTTGCACCTGCACTTGTTGCTGGGCGAGCTTGCTGGTCTCGGCCTGCAATGCGGCTGTTTGCCTGGCGGCCTGCACCGCGCTGTCGTCGACCGTCGCCACAGGCGCTGCTTTCTCAGCTTGTTGTTGCGCCAATGCGGCGCGCTCTGCCGCGGCGGCTGCGACTGCGGCGCGTTCTGCGGCCTCGCGCGCGGCTGCTTCCTGCACCTCGCGTTGACGGCGTCGCTCAGCCAGTTCTTCTTCCTGGCGACGAATCAATTCGGCTTGACGACGCGCATCTTCTTCGCGGCGTGCCAGTTCGGCATGATCGATCTGCAGCCTGGCCGCGTGAAGCGCCTCTTGCTCAGTGCGCTCTTCAGGCGCCGCACCTGCACTGGTTTCGGTGCCTTCATCGCGACGCACAAAAGTGCGCTTTTTACGCACTTCCACCTGGATGGTGCGCGCCTTGCCGGTGGCGTCGGCCTGCTTGATCTCACTGGTCGATTTTTTGACCAGCGTGATCTTTTTACGCTCGGCCGTGTTGGTACCGTGGCTGAGCTGCAAATAACTCAACAGATGCTGCTTGTCAGACTCTGTGAGCTTGTCAGATGCCGCCGATTTGGCAACACCTGCCGACTTCAATTGCTCAAGCAATGTGTCGGGTGATTTCTTGAGTTCATTAGCAAACTCGGCAACGGTCATACTGGACATTTTTTAGGTAACCTTTAGTTCAGACTGGGTGCCCGCAGGCAATCAAGGTCTTTACTTCAACTGTAAATTCATGATGCTTCACTCTTTGGAAGTAACGTCATTGGCGAACCAATGTTCACGGGCCTTCATGATCAGGGCCGTGGCCTCGTCAGCAGACTGGCCGGTCATGTCGGTCAGTTCATCTACCGCCAGGTCGGCCAGGTCATCCAGCACATGGATGCCGTGGTCCGCCAGCTTGCTGATCAACTCGGCCGTCATGCCTTCGAGATCACGCAACGCCAAGGCTGCGCCGCCCACATTTTCCTCGTTGGCGATTTCCATCGTCAACAAGGCGTCTTTGGCGCGGGTGCGCAATTCGCTGACCGTGTCTTCGTCAAAGCTCTCGATTTCGAGCATTTCCTCGAACGGCACGTAAGCCACCTGTTCCAGACTGGTGAAACCCTCGGCAATCAGCAGGTCGGCGATTTCCTCGTCGACATCGAGCTTTTCCATGAACAAACGGCGGCTGACGTCGACTTCGCCGGCCTGCTTTTCTGCAGACTCGGCGGCATCGAGAATGTTGATTTTCCAACCCGTGAGTTCAGCGGCGAGGCGCACGTTCTGGCCGCCGCGGCCAATGGCAATGGCCAGATTTTCCTCGTCCACCACCACATCCATGGCGTGACGCTCTTCGTCCACCACGATGCTGCTGACATTGGCGGGCGCCAAGGCGCCAATCACGAATTGCGCCGGATCTTCGCTCCACAGCACAATGTCCACGCGCTCACCGGCCAGCTCGGTGGTGACGGCGTTGACACGCGTGCCACGCACACCGACACAGGTGCCAATCGGGTCGATGCGCTTGTCGTGCGACAGCACGGCAATCTTGGCGCGCGAACCGGCGTCACGGGCGCAGGATTTGATCTCGAGCAGGCCCTGCTCGATTTCTGGCACCTCGTTGCGGAACAGCTCCTTCATGAACTCGGGCGCGGAACGCGACAGCACGATGGGCGCTCCGCGCAGCGTCAGATCGACTTCCATGATCATGGCGCGCACGCGGTCGCCGGTGCGAAAGTTCTCTTTGGGAATCATTTCACTGCGGCGCAGACGGCCTTCAACCCGGCCCGACTCCACGATCAGGTCACCCTTGTCCATGCGTTTGACGGTACCGACAAATATTTTGTCGCCGCGCGACATGAAGTCGTTGAGCAGCATTTCACGCTCGGCATCGCGAATCTTTTGCAAAATAACCTGCTTGGCCGCCATGGCGCCAATGCGACCGATCGGCAAGGACTCGATGGTTTCCTCGATGTACTCATCCACCTCAATGTCAGGGATTTGTTCTTTGGCCTCAAACAGCAGGATTTCCTGGTCAGGCAATTGCAGTCCCGCCTCATCGGGCACCACATGCCAGCGACGGAAGGTTTCGTAATTGCCGGTATCGCGATCGAGCGCAACCCGGATATCCACCTCACCCGAGTAAAGTTTTTTGGTGGCTTGCGCCAAAGCCGATTCCACAGCCCCAAAAACAACATCACGCTCCACGTTTTTTTCGCGTGAGATGGCGTCAACCAACATTAACATTTCGCGATTCATGCCATGTCTCTCCTGTTTCAATTCAAATCTGACGGTTGCGGCTCGGGGTCAGGCGCTTGCGCACGACCCTTGAAACTCACAATGGGTGCCAAGCGCGCCTCTTTCAGCTCGCTCAACACAAAAACCAGCGCCTGCGTCGGCGCAGGCGGCCTTTTTTTACTGATCTTCTGACCCGGTTTGGTCACGGGCTCATCGCGCCAGACAATCTGCCAGGCACACTCGGCTTGCGGCGACGCATCGGTTGCCGGCTCAACGCGCTCCAGCACACCCCGAAATTTCTTGCGCGTGGGGCTCACCTGCCCTGCCGCCGCACTGCCCAAGGGCTGCTTCAGCGTGACATCAATCACATGACCAACAAAACGCGCAAAGTCCTGGTCATGCCGCAGCGGCCGATCAATGCCCGGCGAAGACACCTCAAGACGCTTGTAATCCACCTCATCCACCTCCAGCGCGTATTGCAACTGGCGGGTGACTTTCTCGCAATCTTCCACCGTGACAAACTGGTCTTCAGAGGCCGCTTGCACCCCATCCCCAGCAGCAGGCGACCAAGGCAAGTCAATGGTGATGCGCAGCAAACCACCGGCAGAGCGTTCGATCTCCACCAGGTCATAGCCCAAGCCAGCTACCGTTTGCTCAACAATGTCTTTTAGCGCCACCAAAACCCCAAATTACTCAAGTCGTCAAAAACAATCGACCAAAAAAAACGGGCGGAAGTGACTCGCCCGTTTGGTCGTGAAGGCGGGATTATATCTGAAAATACAAGGGAAAGCCCTTGATTTGCAAGGATTTATCCAGCAGCGCCGACCAAAATCCGAGTGTACTCGTGCTGCGGACGCGTCAGCACCTGGTCCACCGGACCCGACTCGACCACGGCGCCGTCTTTCATCACCAGCACGCCATGCGCCATGGCCCGGATCACGTCCACGTCGTGGGTGATCAGCAAATAGCTCAAACCACGTTCGCGCTGCAGCTTCTGCAACAACTGCAGCACCTGTTTTTGCACCGTCACGTCCAGCGCACTGGTGGGCTCGTCGAGCACCAACAGGCTGGGCTTGATGATCAAGGCCCGGGCAATGGCCAGCCGTTGACGTTGCCCACCCGAAAATTCATGCGGATAACGCTGCAGGGTCTGCGTCATGGCAGCAGCGTCAGCCATGCCCAGCCCGACATCACGCAGGGCGGTCATCACCAATTGCCGGCGTTCGTTTTTGGAGCGCTGCGGGGCATGCACACCCAAGCCCTCGCCGACGATTTCTTCCACCGTCATGCGCGGCGACAACGAGGAAAACGGGTCCTGGAACACCACCTGGACCTGGCGCCGCAGCGCTTTGTTGCGCGCGGCATTGGCGCCCCAGGTCTGGCCGCCCATGTGCAACGCCCCCTGAAACGGCAACAAGCCCAGAGCGGCCAGCGCCAGCGTCGATTTGCCGGAACCCGACTCACCCATGATGCCCAGGGTTTGCCCCTTCATGATGTCAAAATCGGCGCCCTGCACCGCGACAAATTCTCCACGCTTGAACCAGCCACGAACACCTGGCAGCGGCGTCGGGTAAACCACCCGCAAGTCGCTTGCTGACATGACCGCAGTCGACACACCCAGCGTCTCGACCACGTCACGCACCGGTTTACTGGCAATCAAACGCCGGGTGTACGCATGCTGCGGCCGCGCAAAGACTTCAGCAGTAGGACCCTGCTCAACAATACAACCGTTTTCCATGACGATGATGCGGTCGGCAAAGCGCCGCACCAGGTTCAGGTCATGGGTGATCAGCAGCACCGCCATGCCATGGCTTTGCTGCAAGCGCACCAGCAAGTCCAGAATCTGCCCGCGCAAGCTCACATCAAGGGCGGTGGTGGGTTCATCGGCGAGCAGCAGTTTGGGCTGGCAGGCCAGCGCCATGGCGATCATGACGCGCTGGCGCTGGCCGCCACTGAGCTGGTGCGGAAAAGCCCGTGCGCGCCGCGCTGGCTCGGGGATGCCGGTTTCAGCCAGCAACTCAAGGACTTTTTTCACCGCCTGTGTTTTGTCCATGTCAGTCTTGAGCACCAGCACCTCGGCAATCTGCTCACCCACCGTCATCAAGGGATTGAGCGCCGTCATCGGCTCCTGAAAAATCATGGCCATGTCACGCCCCCGAACCGCACGCAACTCGCTCTCGGGCAGTGTCAGCAAGTCCCGGCCATTGAACAGGGCCTGGCCACCCAGCCTGGCATTGGCGGCCAGGCGCAGCAGGCTCAAGGCTGAGACCGTTTTACCGGAACCTGATTCCCCCACCAGCGCCACCCGTTCACCAGGCACGATGGAAAAATCAATGCCGTGCACCACCTCGTGGCCCGCAAATGCCACCGACAGGCCACGCACCTCCAGCAACGGCGTCTCACTCATGCCGCGTCCGCCTTGCGCGGGTCGAGCGCATCGCGCAGTGCGTCACCCATGAAAGTGAGCAACAGCAGGGTCACCACCAGCACGGCAAAGGTGGCCAGCGAGATCCACCAGGCATCGATGTTGTTTTTCCCTTGCGACAATAATTCGCCCAGTGATGGCGTCCCCGGCGGCACGCCCAAACCCAGAAAGTCCAGCGAAGTCAGCGCCAGAATGGCCCCGCTCATGCGAAACGGCAAGAACGTCACCACCGGGGTCATGCTATTGGGCAGCAGGTGGCGCCGGATGATGTGCCAATTGCTGACCCCCAGCGAGCGCGCCGCGCGCACGTAATCAAGCTGCCGGTTGCGCAAGAACTCGGCCCGCACGTAGTCGGACAAGCCCATCCAGCCAAACAGGCTCAGCAAAATCAGCAGCAGCGCCAGGCTGGGCGCAAACACGGCACTGAAAATGATCAGCAGGTACAACTCGGGCATGGCCCCCCATATTTCAATAAAGCGCTGAAACGCCAGGTCGGTCTTGCCACCAAAAAAACCTTGAATGGCCCCGGTCAGGATGCCCAGCAGCGTGCCCGTGAAAGTGAGCGCCAGGGCAAACAGCACACTCACCCGAAAACCATAGATGAGCTGCGCCAGCAAGTCACGACCCCGGTCATCGGTGCCCAACCAGTTGTCCGCCGTGGGCGGCGACGGGTTGGGGGCCTTGGCGAAATAGTTGAGCGTTTTGGGACCATAGGGGTTGGGGGCAAACAAAGCCCAATTGCCGTTCTGGCCGAGTCGTTCGCGAATGAAGGGATCGAGGTAATCGGTGGCGGTGTCAAAGTCGCCACCAAAGGTCTTCTCGGAATAATCACGAACCATGGGGAAATAAGTTTCACCCTGGTAACGCAGCAACAAGGGCCGGTCATTGCTGACCAGCTCGGCCATCAGACTCAAGCCCACCAGCAAACAAAAAATCACCAGGCTCCAGTAACCGAGTCGGTTGCGTTTAAAGCGCAGCCAGGCGCGCGCCCACGGAGCAAGGGAAACGGAATCAGTGGATGCGCTCATGGATTCCCCTTCATCCCAACCATAGCAGAAATCAGTGGGGTATCAAACCAGAAACACCGCAGATCCGGCTTTGCCGGGCTGCTGGTGTTGCCCCCCGGTGGGGGGGAGGCGGCTACACGAAGTGAGTCCGCAACAGGGGGCTTAGTCAAATCGAACACGCGGGTCCACCCAGACATAGGACAAATCAGAAATCAGCTTGGTCACCAGGCCAATCAGGGTAAAGAAATAGAGCGTGCCGAGCACCACCGGGTAGTCGCGCCGAATCACGCTCTCATAGCTCAGCAAGCCCAGACCATCCAGGGAAAACAGGGTCTCGATGAGCAGCGAGCCGGTAAAAAACGCGCCGATAAACGCCGCCGGGAAGCCCGTGATGATGGGAATCAGCGCATTGCGGAACACGTGTTTCCACAGTACCTGGCGCTCATCGAGGCCCTTGGCCCGTGCCGTGATCACATATTGCTTGCGAATTTCTTCCAGAAAGGCGTTTTTGGTCAGCATGGTGGTCACGGCAAAACTGCCCAGCACCATGGCCGTGACCGGCATGGCAATGTGCCACAGGTAATCGACCACACGCGCACCCCAGCTCAGTTCGTCCCAGTTGCTGCTGGTCAGGCCGCGCAGCGGAAACCACTGCAACTGCCCGCCAAAAATCACCAGCAGCGCGACACCTAGCACAAAGCCCGGAATGGCATAACCCAGCAACACCAGCAGGGTGGTGACAAAGTCAAAACGTGAGCCGGCGCGCACCGCCTTGGCGACACCCAGCGGCACGGCAATCAGGTAGCTGATAAAAAACGTCCACAGCCCCAGGCTGATCGACACCGGCAATTTTTCCCAAATGAGTTCAGAGACACTTTTGTTCTGGAAAAAACTCCTGCCCAGATCAAAGCGCGCAAACTGGCCCAGCATCTGCACAAAACGCGCATGGGGAGGCTTGTCAAAGCCATAGAGTGCCTTGATCTGCTCGATGCGCTTCGGATCCACCCCCTGCGCGCCCCGGTAGCTCAAGCCGCCGCTCTCGGCTGCCGCGCCTTTGCCGGTGCCCGCCTTGGCCTCGGCCAAATACTGCTCCACCGGCCCGCCCGGCACGAACTGGATCACGACAAAGGTGAGCAACAGCACGCCGAACAGCGTCGGGATCATCAGCAAAAGGCGTTTGAAGATATAGCTAAACATCTCGCAAACGCTCCATGAAGAAAGGTGGGGGAGTCGCCATGCCGCAGTGCGCAACACCGCGGAACCGGCTTTGCCGGGCCGCTGGTGTTGCCCCCTTGAGGGGGGGAGCCGCTACACGAAGTGAGCAGACGACAGGGGTGTTCATTGTTTCGCCCACCAGGTGTCAATAGCCCAGCCCTCGCCCTGGGAATAGGGCGGCATGGCGGCGGGCTGGTCGAGGCGCCAACTGTTGTACACAATGCGGTGTGTCGGTGCCGACCACTGTGGAATCAGCACATGGCTGTGGGCGATCACACGTTCCAGCGCGCGGCAGGCGGGCAGCAGCTCGGCTTTGGAGGTGGCCCGGGTCATGGCGCTGATCAAGGCATCCAGCGCCGGATTTTTAACCCCCGCCAGGTTGCCGGAATCCTCCTGGTCGGCGGCCTGGGAACCAAACAGGTCGGCGTATTCCTGGCCCGGATTGTGGGTGCCGCCATAGGCCAGCGAAGTGATGTCGAAGTCGAATTTTTGCAGGCGCTGCTGGTACAGGGCAAAGTCCACCGGGCGAAAGTTCAGGGTGATGCCCAGCTTCTCCAGGTTGCGCGCCCAGGGCGTGACCACCCGCGCACTGCCCTCGTTGCTGTCGAGGTATTCGATCTCGAACGCCTGGCCCTGGGCGTTGCGCAATTTGCCGTCCTGCACCTGCCAGCCCGCCGCGTTCAGCAAGGCTTGCGCCTGGCGCAAATTGGCGCGCAAGCTAGAGGGCGGGTCGGTGCGCGGCGGCTGCGTCATGGGGCCGAATACCGCCGCAGGCACGGCACTGCGCCACGGCGTCAGCAGGGCCAGCTCCTGCGGCGAAGGCGAACCCGTGGCCTGGCAGTCGGTATTGCCAAACAAGCCGTTGACGCGCTGGTAGGCGTTGTAAAACAGTTGCCGGTTCATCCACTCGTAGTCCAGCGCCAGGCCCAATGCCTGGCGCACGCGCACATCCTTGAACAATTCGCGTCGCGTATTGAGCACATAGCTCTGAAAACCGGTGGGCAGGCGGTGCGGGTATTCACGCTTGACCAGTTCACCCGAATCAAAGCGCTTGCCATTGACCCGGCGCGCCCAGTCGCCCGCTGAAAAGAAACGCATCAAGTCAAATTCGCCTGCTTTCAGGGCCTCCAGGCGCGCGGTGCCGTCCTTGTAAATCTTGACCGTGATGCGGTCAAAATTGGCGGTGCCACGGCGCACATTCAGGTCTTTGGCCCAGTAATTGGCGTCGCGCACATAGGTGATGTCCTTGCCAAAGCGCACCGGACCGATTTTGTAGGGGCCGCTGCCAATCGGCACATCGGTGACGATCTGGTCAAACGGTTTGCGCTTGCCCCGCTCGGCACCCCAGGCGCTACTGAACACCGGCAAAGCGCCGACCGTCAACGGCAGTTCGCGGTTGGGTTTCTTGAAGCGGTAGCGCAGCGTGCGCGCGTCCAGCACCTCCAGCCCTGCCACATCAAAAAGCACGGTCTTGTAGGCCGGTGAGGTGAAGGGCCCCATCAGGGCATCAAAGCTGTATTTCACGTCCTCTGCCAGCACCGGGTCACCGTTGTGAAAACGGGCTTCGGGACGCAAGCTGAAGGTGGCGCTCAAGCCGTCCGCAGCCACCACCACATCCTGGGCCAGCAATCCGTAGCCGGAGCTCGTTTCATCCAGTGAACCGCTCAGCAAGCTGTCAAACATCAGGTCAGACAAATAGGCCGGGGCCGAGCCCTTGATCGTGAACGGGTTGTATTTGTCAAAAGTCGAGACCCGCAGATTACTCACCAGACGCAACTCGCCGCCCTTGGGTGCGGCTGGGTTGACATAGTCGAAGTGAGGAAAATTGGCCGGGTATTTGAGGTCGCCCCAGAGCGCGTAGCCATGCGCCGCCCATAAAGGAGACACCCAACTCAGGCAAATCAAAAAAAACAGGCGACGCATGCGACAATTCTGCATCAATTGTTTCACCTCTTGCTGGGTGACGGGCATCAAAATTCAGAATTGGATTTCGGACATCCGGCCTTGGAGGCAAGAGATATTTTTTTCGAACAAATTAAAAGGCAGAGGCTATTATGGGTTTCCTGACAGGTAAAAAATTTCTGATCACCGGCGTTTTGTCCAACCGCTCCATTGCCTACGGCATTGCCAAGGCGTGCCACGCGCAGGGCGCCGAGCTGGCCTTCAGCTATGTCGGTGAACGCTTCAAGGAACGCATCACTGAATTTGCCGCAGACTTCAACTCCTCGTTGGTATTTGAATGTGATGTGGCGGATGACGCGCAAATCGACAATTTGTTCAAAGACTTGTCCCGGCATTGGCCCACCTTCGACGGCTTTGTGCACAGCATTGGTTTTGCCCCGCGCGAAGCCATCGCCGGCAACTTTCTGGACGGCCTGACGCGCGAAAACTTTCGCATTGCGCACGACATCAGCGCCTACAGCTTTCCGGCCATGGCCAAGGCCGCCCTGCCTTATCTGAGCAGCACCGCTTCGCTGCTGACACTGACCTACCTGGGCGGCGTGCGCGTGGTACCGAGCTACAACACCATGGGCCTGGCCAAGGCCTCGCTGGAATCGTCGGTCCGCTACCTCGCGGATGCGGTCGGTGCCAAAGGCATTCGTGTGAATGGACTGAGCGCAGGAGCGGTCAAAACACTGGCGGCCAGCGGCATCAAGGATTTTGGCAAGCTGTTGGGCATCTCGGCTGCGGCCTCGCCGCTCAAGCGCAACGTGACCATTGAAGAAGTCGGTAACGTGGCAGCATTCCTGCTCAGTGACCTGGCGTCCGGTATGACCGGCCAGATTTCCTATGTGGATTGCGGCGTCAGCCAGACGGCCGTGGCCGTGGTGGAGAGCTGATTCGACCGGGCTGCCGCGGCAGCTTCAAGGCACAAAAAAGCAGGCCGACGAGCCTGCTTTTTTTTGGCCAGCCAGGAGGGACTCGAACCCCCTACCCCGAACTTAGAAGGTTCGTGCTCTATCCGGATGAGCTACTGGCTGTTGGTCACTGGAAACGCAAAATTGGTGCCCGAGGCCGGACTCGAACCGGCAACCCCTGACGGGGGACAGATTTTAAGTCTGCTGTGTAAACCATTCCACCACTCGGGCACAGCGCTATTGTCAAACAAAAAAGCCTCGTCAATAAACATTACGAGGCTTGATTGAACACAAAGTGACTGGAGGCGCGAGGCGGAGTCGAACCGCCCTGACCGGATTTGCAATCCGGGGCATAACCGATTTGCTATCGCGCCAAAACTCTATAAAAATGGGAAGCAAAGCTTCCCATTTCAACAAACTGGAGCGGGAAAAGAGGTTCGAACTCTCGACCTATACCTTGGCAAGGTATCGCTCTACCAACTGAGCTATTCCCGCAAATGGTGCCAAATTCATCAACACCAGCTAAAAACTGGAGCGGGAAAAGAGTCTCGAACTCTCGACCTCAACCTTGGCAAGGTTGCGCTCTACCAACTGAGCTATTCCCGCGTTGCAAGCCTTAAATTATAAGGCAAATTTTCACGCTTCAGCACTCAAGACGCCAATTTTCTCAATGTTTTACAGCCTCGGCAGACGCCGGTGCAGTCATCGCGATTTCGGCCGTGTCCGTAACCGCTGTCACGTCTTCGGATAAGGCCGTTGGCATGCGTTCCAGCGCAATTTCAAGCACCTTGTCGATCCAGCGCACCGGCACGATTTCGAGTCCGTTTTTAACGTTTTCAGGGATTTCCTGCAAGTCTTTGGCATTGTCTTCCGGGATCAAAACCGTCTTGATGCCACCGCGCAGTGCGGCCAGCAATTTTTCCTTCAGTCCCCCGATGGCCGTCACCTCACCACGCAACGTGATTTCACCCGTCATGGCGACACCACAACGCACCGGAATGCCGGTCATGGCCGAAACAAAAGCGGTGGTCATGGCCGCTCCGGCACTGGGGCCGTCCTTGGGCGTGGCACCATCGGGCACGTGAATGTGAATATCTTTCTTTTCGAAAAATTCATCCTTGATGCCCAGGCGGTGCGAACGGCTGCGCACCACGGTGCGCGCCGCCTCGACCGATTCTTTCATCACGTCACCCAGTGAACCCGTGCGGGTAATGACGCCTTTGCCCGGCACCATGGCCGCCTCGATGGTGAGCAAATCGCCTCCCGCCTCGGTCCAGGCCAGGCCCACCACCTGGCCGACCTGGTTCATTTTTTCGGCGCGCCCGTAATCGAATTTACGCACGCCCAAAAACTCGCTCAAATTGGCAGCGGCAACCACCACCGGTGCTGTCATTTGCTTGAGTTGCAACCCCTTGACGACCTTGCGGCAGATTTTGGAGATATCCCGCTCCAGCGAGCGCACGCCCGCTTCACGGGTGTAGTAGCGCACGATGTCGCGCACGGCATCTTCGGTCACCTGCAGCTCGGTCTCCTTGACACCGTTGTTGCCCAACTGTTTGGGCAACAGGTAGCGCAAGGCAATATTGGTTTTTTCGTCTTCGGTGTAGCCCGACAAACGGATCACTTCCATCCGGTCCAGCAGCGCGGGCGGAATGTTCATGGAGTTGGAGGTGGCCACAAACATGACGTCGCTCAGATCAAAGTCGACCTCGACGTAGTGGTCAGCAAATTTGTGGTTTTGCTCGGGGTCGAGCACTTCCAGTAACGCACTCGAAGGATCACCCCGGAAGTCGGTCCCCAGCTTGTCGATTTCATCGAGCAAGAACAAGGGATTGCGGGTACCGACCTTGCTCAGGCTTTGCAACACCTTGCCCGGCATGGCACCAATGTAGGTGCGGCGGTGACCACGAATCTCGGCCTCATCACGCATGCCGCCCAGTGCCATGCGCACGTATTTGCGCCCGGTGGCCTTGGCAATCGATTGGCCCAGCGAGGTCTTGCCCACGCCAGGCGGCCCGACCAGGCACAGGATGGGTGCCTTGACCTTGTCGACGCGCTGCTGCACCGCAAGGTATTCCAGGATGCGATCCTTGACCTTGTCCAGCCCGTAGTGGTCTTCATTGAGCACCATTTCAGCATGGGTCAGGTCGTGCTTGATCTTGGTCTTGCCAGCCCAGGGCAGCCCGGTCAACACGTCAATGTAGTTGCGTATTACCGTGGCTTCGGCTGACATGGGTGACATCAGTTTGAGTTTTTTGAGCTCACCCTCGGCTTTTTTCAAGGCCTCCTTGGGCATCTTGGCGGACTTGATTTTTTTCTCGATCTCATCGATGTCCGCGCCATCTTCACCCTCACCCAGCTCTTTTTGAATGGCCTTGACCTGTTCGTTCAAATAGAAATCGCGCTGGTTTTTTTCCATTTGCCGCTTGACACGGCCCCGGATCTTTTTGTCGACATTCAGGATGTCGACCTCACGGTCAATTTGTGCAAACAGGTTTTCAAGGCGATCGCGCACACCGGCCTGATCGAGCACGGCTTGTTTGTTTTCAAGCTTCAGTGGCAAATGTGCGGCGATGGTGTCGGCCAGACGACCCGGATCATCAATGCTGGAGATCGATGTCAGGATTTCTGGCGGGATTTTCTTGTTGAGCTTGACGTACTGGTCAAACTGCTGCATCACGGCGCGGCGCAAGGCTTCGATTTCGCTGACCTGGGCCTTGGTCCTGACTTCTGGCTCGGGGGGCAACTCCACCGGCGTCACGGTGGCAGTAAAGTGCATTTCACCATCTTCGATGTGATTCACCACGGCGCGCTGCTGGCCTTCCACGAGCACCTTGACCGTGCCATCGGGCAACTTGAGCATTTGCAAGATGGTGGAAATGCAGCCCATGTCAAACATGTCGGAGACCAGCGGGTCGTCTTTGGCGGCCGCCTTTTGTGCCACCAGCATGATGCGGCGCTCTGCCCCCATGGCGGCTTCAAGCGCCTTGATGCTCTTGGGGCGCCCGACAAACAAGGGAATGACCATGTGCGGGAAAACGACCACATCACGCAAAGGCAACAAGGGCAAATCCACCGGAACGGCAGGCAAGGAGGGATGGCCAGACATAAAAATCCTTCTGTTACCGATATGACATTAAATTAAATGGCGTGCTGAATGCACAGCACGCCATCGTCCCATGGTCAATTCGATCAAGCTTGTTTGGCGACTTCACGGTATACCAGCAAAGGCGCCTTGTTTTCTTCGATCGTAGACTCGTCCAGAACCACTTTTTCGACGTTGGACACATTGGGTAGATCGAACATGGTGTCAATCAACGCCAATTCAAGGATGGAACGCAAACCACGGGCACCGGTTTTCCGGGCCAGGGCTTTTTTGGCAATGGCTTTTAATGCGCCTGGGCGGATGTCCAACTCGACACCTTCCATCGACAGCAATTTGCTGTACTGTTTCACGAGCGCATTTTTGGGCTCGGTCAGAATCTGCACCAGCGTTTCTTCGCTGAGTTCACCCAAGGTGGCCACCACCGGCATGCGGCCAACGAGTTCGGGGATCAAACCGAACTTGATCAAATCTTCGGGCTCAACTTCCTTGAAAACCTCGGTGAGGTTGCGGTTTTGCTTGCTCTTGACGGCCGCCCCGAAACCAATGCCGGAGGACTCGGTTCGGCTGTCGATGACTTTCTCAAGGCCCGAGAAAGCGCCACCACAAATGAACAGGATGTTGGTGGTATTGACCTGAACAAAATCCTGGTTGGGGTGCTTGCGCCCGCCTTGCGGCGGCACGCTGGCCATGGTGCCTTCGATCAACTTGAGCAGCGCTTGCTGCACCCCTTCACCGGAAACATCGCGGGTGATGGACGGGTTGTCGGATTTGCGTGAAATCTTGTCGATCTCGTCAATGTACACAATGCCGCGCTGCGCCCGCTCGACCTCGTAGTTGCAGCTTTGCAGCAGCTTGAGCACGATGTTTTCGACGTCTTCGCCGACGTAACCCGCTTCGGTCAGCGTGGTGGCATCCGCCATCACAAAGGGCACATCCAGCATGCGCGCCAGGGTCTGGGCCAACAGCGTTTTGCCGGAACCCGTCGGGCCAATCAGCAGGATGTTGCTCTTGGCTAGCTCGACGTCGTCCTTGCTCGATTTTTCCTGGTGCCGCAGCCGCTTGTAATGGTTGTACACCGCCACCGCCAGAATGCGTTTGGCGGCCTCCTGGCCGATCACATAGTTGTCCAGGTTGGCTTTGATTTCGGCCGGTGTCGGCAGATTGGTTTTGTCTGGCGTCTCGGTCGTCGCTGGCAATTCGTCACGAATGATTTCATTGCACAGTTCAATGCATTCGTCGCAAACAAACACCGACGGACCCGCAATCAGTTTTTTGACCTCGTGCTGACTCTTGCCGCAAAACGAGCAGTACAGGGTTTTCTCTCCGGAAGAGCCTTTGGCCATGACCTTACGCCCTCTTCGAGATAACCTGGTCAATCAGACCATATTCCTGGGTTTCCTGCGCCGTCATGTAGTAGTCACGCTCGGTGTCGCGCTCGATGCGCTCCAGCGGCTGACCCGTGCGCTCGGCCAGAATCTTGTTGAGCTGCTCGCGCGTCTTCAAAATTTCACGCGCCTGAATCTCGATTTCTGTGGCCTGACCCTGGCTGCCGCCTGAGGGCTGGTGAATCATGATTTTTGAATTGGGCAGCGAAAAACGCTTGCCCTTGGCACCAGACGCCAACAGGAAAGCCCCCATGCTGGCCGCCATGCCGGTGCACAGGGTCGAGACCTCGGGTTTGATGAAATTCATGGTGTCATAAATGGCCATGCCGGCGCTCACCGATCCGCCGGGGGAATTGATGTAGAAAGAGATGTCCTTGTCAGGGTTTTCACTTTCCAGAAACAACAACTGCGCCACCACCAGATTGGCGACGTAGTCATTCACCGAACCCACCAGGAAAATCACGCGCTCCTTGAGCAAACGCGAATAGATGTCGTAAGAGCGTTCGCCGCGGCCCGACTGCTCAATCACCATGGGCACCATGCCCAGACCCTGTGTATCCATTGCATTCATTTCAAACTTCATCATGACTCCAAAAATTTCATGCTACTGTAGCTAAAAAACATAGCCCATAAGCAAATGGGGCTTGAATACCAGACTGAAAGCCCGGCACAAGCCCCATGCCACCCTTTAAAACGTCAGCTTGTTCAGTTCTGCGCCATCAGTTCGTCAAAGCTGACCGCTTTCTCGCTGACCTTGGCTTTTGACATCACAAAGTCGGTCACATTGTTTTCCAGAACAATGGCTTCCACCTCGGCCAGGCGCTTGTTGTCACTGAAATACCAGCGCTCCACCTCGCTTGGCTTTTCGTAGCTGGCAGCCAGCTCCTGGATGTGGGCCTTGAGTTGGTCCATGGTGGCCTGCAGATGGTTGGCACGCACCAATTCAGCCACCACCAGGCCCAAACGCACCCGGCGCTCAGCCTGCGGACGGAACACGTCTTCAGGAATGCTGACCTTGTCGGCATCCTTGATACCGCGTTGTTTCAGGTCGGCACGTGCGCCTTCGAGCAAACGCTGCATTTCGGCCTGCACGCTGGCGTTGGGCAAATCCAGTTCGGCGCTGGCCACCAGCGCATCCATCACCGCCGCCTTGTTGCGCGCCAACAGCCGGAACTTGACTTCGCGGTCCAGGTTTCTCTTGATGTCGGCACGCAGACCGTCAACCGTTGCGTCTTCAATGCCAAGCGATTTGGCCAGTGCCTCGTTGACTTCCGGCAGGTGCGCTGCCTCAATTTTCTTGACCGTCACCATGAAGTCGGCCGTCTTGCCAGCCACATCCTTGCCATGGTAGTCGGCCGGAAAAGCCAGCGGAAAAGTCTTGCTCTCGCCGGTTTTCATGCCGCGCGAAGCCTCTTCAAACTCCTTGAGCATCTGACCGTCGCCCAGGATGAACCGGAAGTCTTCAGCCTTGCCGCCGTCAAACGGCTCGCCATCGATCTTGCCTTCAAAGTCCACCGTGAGGCGGTCGCCATCCTGAGCTGCCTCATCCTGCGGTCGCTGCGAGAAGGTCCGGCGCTGCTTGCGCAGAATCTCGACCGTCTTGTCAATGGCCGCGTCCGACACTTCGGTCGTGACCTTTTCCACTTCTGCCGTGGTCAGGTCACCCATCTTGACTTCCGGATAAACCTCAAAGACGGCCTCAAAATTCAATTCACCCTCGGGGGCGCCCTCTTTTTCGCTGATTTTCGGCTGACCCGCCACACGCAGTTTGGCTTCGTTGGCGGCAGTGGCAAAGGCCTCGCCCACCTTGTCGTTCATGACTTCGTACTGCACGTTGTAACCATAGCGCTGCGCCACCACATTCATCGGCACCTTGCCCGGACGAAAACCATCCATCTTCACGGTGCGCGCCAGCTTCTTCAGACGAGCCGTCACTTCAGACTGGATCGACGCAAGTGGCATGCTCAAAAGCATCTTGCGCTCTAGCTTTTCAAGGGTTTCAACAACGACTGCCATGGTATTACTCCAGTCCAAATTACACAAAATAAAAGACAGCGCACGGCTAAAGCACAGCAGCGCCTGTCAAGCAAATTCTCTTCGTGGTGCGCGGGGCGGGACTCGAACCCGCACACTGTTGCCAGCGTCAGGACCTAAACCTGGTGCGTCTACCAATTTCGCCACCCGCGCAAACTGGGGCAGTTTTTAGAACCACCCCTGAATAGGTCAACTCAAGATTTTAACCCGCGCAACCGCCATAAATGCCAGGTCACACTGAAATCCGACGCGACAGGGGCAGCCCGACTTATCACTCGCCTTGCTACACCGGTTCATTTGTCCGCTGTTTGGTCAAGCATCAAAGCCGCAAGCGCCTCAATAAATCGGCTCTCAAAACCCTACAATGCGCCATCTATGTCAGACCTGACCCCCATCGATCAAATTACAGAACGGGTGGATCGCTTGTTGCTGCGTTATGAAGAGCTCAAGCGAACCAACGCCCTGCTTTACCAGGAAATTGAGTCACTGGCCCAGGAGCGCGACTCGCTCAAATCGCGTTTGAGCGCGGCGCGGGCGCGTGTCGATGTTTTGTTGGCCCGTCTGCCCGAGGCCAACCCCAGCCCGGCCATGACGCCCAGAGGTTCCCCATGAAGCAGCTTGAGGTCAACATCATGGGCCAGAGCTACATGCTTGGCTGCCCGGAAGGCGGCGAGGCCCGGCTATTGAATGTGGTGGCCAGAGTCGACAATGCCATGTGCAAGATCCGGGAAGCCGGCAAGGTTCGCTCACGCGACCGGATTGCCGTGCTGGCCGCGCTCAACCTTGCTTTCGACACGCCCGAACCAACGGGCGCAGGCGCGCCGAATGCAAGCTCGGCGGACGCATTGCCCAACGGCGAAGCGGTCAAGCTGAAACAGCTATTGCAGCGGCTCGACACCGCCTTGAACAGCGACGACAGCCTGATTTGAGTCCGCCCGGCGCCCTCAATCCCTGAACCTAGAAAC
>LNAP01001834.1_pt1 | contig 21976 bp, 29 predicted proteins | sample 602601 | NCBI WGS metagenome assembly LNAP01 (sample SAMN02440304, study PRJNA202911) | soil metagenome | biome: Subtropical and temperate rainforests or woodlands; isolation source: soil samples (1 kg each in a 20% v/v slurry with milli Q water) were... ...
TGGAGGGCACAAATATCGCCCATTTTGGTACAAACGTGTACAAAAACGCTGTTTTAAGGCACTAGGTCGCGGCTTATCAAAAATACTTTACTTTTGATGACCTTAGAAATTTTTACAGTGAAGATCCACGAATACTCTGTACTTTCCTTTGGCGAGGAAATCATCCGAGACTAAATACTTTATACTTTTGTCAGAGGCATTCAGTAAAAGTACAGAAGTATTTGTCATAAAAAAGTATTGGTCGCCCATCACTGGTTCAAACAACTCAGCACACCACCTCGGCCTCCACACCATCAAATTACTGTAACACATATATACGTGAAACGCACTATTAAAACCACCAAAGCGCATATTAATTTTGCTGTTGACTGTTGTCCAACGGAACTAAAAAAAAGTACTGTGCCGTCACTTTGGTAACTCGTACGTAACTTATGCAATAAGTATGCATGTATCCAACGCACTGAGTCTAGTAACACATGAACGTGTGTTACATATTATCATGTAACTACGAGTGGAAGAAAAAACAGTTGAAACTACGAGTGGAGATTTGTATCGTGTTTGTTATCATTTGTAAATTATGTAATGCTAATTGACAGCAGTTAACGAGAGAAATGATTTCTTATTTACAATTAAACTTGAGCGCATAGATGTTTCTCGCATCCTGAAGTCAAACAACTCCGATGGATCACAACTGGTGGAACGTTCAAAAACAGTTTGCGAATCGGTGATGTGATTAAGAATCCCACACGATATAAAGACTTATCCCACCATGGGCTGACCAATCACTTTTCCATCTTCATCGACAGTGATTCTCACCCTGTCCTCTCTGTAGTCCATCGTCATTGCCATGTTCTGGGCAATAAAGGTGAAAAGAAGGTCAGATTCGGTTTTCGGGCAATGTAATACCAATGGAGTCAATTTTAGGAACCAATATTTACCTGCTTCATACGAACGACATGGACGTCTGGACGCTCAGCTTTGATCTTCTGTTCTACCTCGTGATAACTTAACCCAGCAAGGTGTGGCCAAGCACGGGCCTTCACTTCAGGAGTCACCGATTCCGATTCTTTGTTCATTTCCTTATTCTCAATTTTGTGATGCTTTCGAGATAGTCCAGATGCAGTTCCTAAAATGATCAACAACACAAATGTAGATAGGATTATTCTCATTCGTTGCGCAACCTTGAAAGAATATGGCGCTTTGTGGCCAAGTTCAACTTGTTGGAAGATACCGACGAAAAGTTTAAAAACGAAGATGAGACAGTCTTTGTATCGTCGCTTGGCTATCCGAATCAATGAGTTGTTGAACCTCTGAATCAATGCAGTCGATCTTGTTTAACCTACCACAACATCTCGTTTCTGTGCTATTGCTGGAGTGGATTGGTGTGACAGACCTTCTTCACCTCGATTCAGCATCCTGCTCGAAAGCTGATCGCCTGGCGTTGCTTGAGGTACTGAGATCCCCGCAGAGTGTGTTCACAACTGATTATTCCCTATTCGACGATCATTTGCGGGCTATACGATGGGCGTTACTACGATCCCTGAAGATGTCCAGCGTTCACATAGTTTGCTCCGACGAAATGCCTTTCGATTTGGACGCATTCAGCCGTTATCTCTCGTTGTGCGGTCCACACCTTCAAAATCTATCGATATTCAGTGTGGACAAGCAAAGCACGAAATTGAATTGCTTGCTGCAAGAAGTTGTTCTCTATGCACCGGGATTAAAGAGTCTAGTGTTGAAAGCTTCACACCTGTCGGACAGTGCACTTCACCTGCTCCGCAAGCTAACCAAACTACAAAACTTGCACATCATGGACGGACGCCCAATGGCTTCATGTCAAACAGGCGCTTTTTTACAAAATGAAGTTGATTCTTTGTCTACTCAGACACCTCCTGTACGTGAGCCCTACTATGATGTCACACCCTGGCCTCAGTTGCACTCGCTAGTTCTCTCCGATTGGTTTCTCCAGCGAAGTTGCCTCACCGAAGCATTGTTTCATTCTCTATTGTATATGGGTGGATCTATTACTCACTTGGCGCTAAGTTGGATGGTGGGCCTGGATTTCAGTCTGATTTCGAAATTATGCCCCAATTTACAATCATTGACGCTCAAGAATACAGACATTGCTGCGAGACACATGATTGAAATAAGTGAAAAGTGTCAAAACGTAAACACATTGTGCTTAAATTACTATTGGTGCGGGGGCGATAATGCTGCGTGTCAAGCACTCTTTCAAAATTGGCGGTTACACACATTATCACTCAATCATTCTGATATAAACGACACGGTTGTCTCATACATCGGGACTTATTTACGCAACACCCTCATGTCGCTGTATATCTGTGGTGTAACGGGTCATCGAGAGATGGCTGTGTATTGGAAAGTGTTCCGACAATGTCGTTTGTTGCATACGTTAGCTATCAATGTATCCGACTTACTAGATCTGTACATCAACAGCGGCGAGTGCGATGTACTAACATCCATTACTACCTTAATTCTGACCACCCCCGCGGGACATCTAATGGATAGTACGGCAGTTAGCTGCGTTCATGTCCTGTGTCCGAATGTGCACACTTTGTATGTGTACAGTGATAGAAGCGCCATTATGACTGAACTGATAGACACCGTCAAGCACTGTACCAAGCTGCGTGCATTGTACGTACAAAAGATAAGTGATAGTGTCATTCATACCATGCGTAAAATCAATCCTCATTTGGTGGTTTATGTTGCCACAGATCCAGATTGGTTTCCGTTTATTGAGTGATGTTTTTTTTACGTCTTAACTTTGTAATTATAAAAAACAGAGAAAAAAGTTAAGCTTTTGAAAGCATCTGTTTAAAAAAAAAAGTCACAATAGATTAAATTGTACCCACTCTATAACTTGCGTGAATCAACAAATGAGGGGACGACGGTGCGTAAATTACAACCTACCAAAATAGGCAGAAAAAATCCAAGAAAAATATTACTACTAACGCGACTAACAAGTGTTAGCGACTAAAATAAACCTAATCACTTTGCAGTTGCACCCTCTATCAATCATGGGCCTTAATTTGTGTAGATTAACAAGCGCGGGTTGATGTTTTGCATGGCACGCTTAGTGGTATCCTGCATTTTCTGCACATGTAAGGTACGCAATTGTGTACAGCTTTCCACGGTGCCAATCAGATTATCCATCACTTCATCGGCGCCACTATGTACTTGGAGTGCGCGAAGGTTGGGGAACAGTTCATGAATAAATTGTAGTGCGCGGCATAGTGTAGTTTGCAGTCGCAGCGATTGGATATGTTCGAATGTGCTAAGCTCAGATTTGAGTCTATCGTGGTAAAAGCCAAGTGCGTACAACAATGATGCGTCCATCAAAAGGGTGTGCAAACGATTACACTGCTGTAGAACGTTCCAATACACAGAACAGTCGCATTGTCTCATTTCGCGGGAGAAGTAAAGCGTAGTGAGGGTATTGTGCAAATGTTTGCCAATGTACGAGATCGCCGTGTCGCTGGCATAGCAATGGTTAAGATAGAGAGTGTGTAGTTGTAGATTTTGAAACACCGCTTCATAGACAGAATCTTCCTCCCCACTCCAAAAATGGTCCAATTTCAAATTGCTAATATGTGGGCACTTCTCGCTAATAAGAACCAAGTTGGTTGCTCTAATTGCTGTGTTCACCAAAGACAATGTTCGTAAGTTAGGACACAGATAGGCAATTGCCTCAAACTTAACGCCATCGACGTACTTTAACTCCAAGTGTGTGAGGCACGGGGCCGCTTGCAACACGGACTCAAAGAAGGGTGGATTGAACGGGTTACTTGTACGACCGGTCAGTACTAAAGTTTGCAGCTGCGTGAGAGAAGCAATATGGCCCCCTTCGTGAGTAGTTCTCACGGTTTGGCCACCTATCAAGTCCAACTTCTTCAGTTTTGGCAACTGGCTAATTAAATGGAGCACGGTATCTTGCTGGCTAGATGTCTCGACACACAGACTTTCCAAATTTGGAGAGTGGCGAATGACTTCTTCTAGTAAGAAAGAAATCTTCGTGGGTTGGTTGCTATTCATACAGAATGCTAGCTCTTTGAGGTGTTCTCCACACAAGTGAAGGAATCTGCAAAACGTACTTTCTTCGAACTCTTTGCTGCACCAAATGGAAGCAGTGGCGCATTTCATAGATCTAAGAACCATCCATCGAATGCAATGAAAAATATGATGTGCAGCGCAAAACACGTTTTGTGGCGATTGAAGTGCTTCTAGCAACATGGTACGGTCAAAATGATTGCAGCATGCTGAATCGAGGTGTGTGACATCTGATACACCAACCCATTCCAACAACAACAGTGAAACAAGATTATCTGGCAGCTTGAATAGGATTGACATCAGAGACATTTATGGAGTAGGTATAGTAGAATATCTTTGCTTGTTCCGACAAGTAAAGCCTACGAGGGCCATCCATTCTTCTTCTTTTAAACCGGTTAAGTATATGCGGAATATTCGGACACTATTCGCAACTACCGCACAGCAGTAGGAACCTAGTGCCGATTTTGCCCAGTTCTGGAGTTCTGAATATAGGTATTCTTTATCAAAATTTATAAAGAAAAGCATGAACCTATACTGCTTTTCTACGTCTAATATTTGAACTACTCGAGGGAAGAAAAGATTTTCAGTATGCTTTGCAAAGTCAATTTCATTTTGAAAATATATAAAACAAATCTACGGGCGCGTACTTACATCCGCCTCCTTTTCACCGCACCAGCAGCTCAGACAATTGCTCAAAAGCATGGTACATGTCGTTCATCGTGACACACTTGTCGATGATCATATATAAGAACCTTCCGCCAATGTTGCGACCGGTCACCCACACGCCGCCGCGCTGCGGAGTCGACACGCGCAGACACGCCTCGTGCACAGCAGTCGCCGTACAAACAGTTGAAGCAAAAGCAGTAGTGCTGAATGATGAGGTAGTGTTTGACGAGGAGGTGTTGTGCTGGGAAAGGGTTGTGGAGTGAAGCAACTCCCGGCCTGCGAGCTGAATCCAAATGTCATTTAAGGCGCGTACCACAGGAGGTTCTAGGCATTCTACAAGTAAAGTTATTTTTAGGATATCATACATTTTACATAAAAAACAGTAAAGTATGTGTAATGGAAAGGAATGATACCATGCAATTCCATCATCATTACAAAAAATAGTAAACAAGGAAGAAAGTGCATACCTGCTAACAAGCTGCTACTGGCGGGAAACTTAAACCCTCCTCTATCGCTCAGCTTATCCACCACCACACTGCACACTTTCTTTCTTTTGCTGTTAGTACTGCTGCCGTTGGTAGAATTTTGTTGTGACAACGGCACGTATTGTTTGCTGGACGTTGAAGCGGGGATACTGGGTGCAGCGAGGTTGCTGATGATAAATTCCCGGAAGTGCTTGGGCGAGCACAGCAGAGGGGACAGATCTGAGCTGTTGATCCCACATACCTAAGGCACGAAAAAATGTCAATATAGAGACGCAAAAAAGAGAAAGAATACACGAATTGTGCAGAAGGTATTCAGGCCCCTTTCAGCACAATAAGTCAACAAGAGACACAACCCAACACAACACCAACACAAAAAACACACACACACACACACTCACCTTGAGACTGCAGTCGATAGGGTTGTAGTACACAAAGCGTGTGTTTTTGAGTACTGGCGACAATGGTAGTTCCGGTCTCGTGTATCCAAGTTGAAGTTCCTCGGCGATGGTGATGGCGCTGGCGATGCGCTCATAGGCCACCGCAGTACTGAGTGTGTGTAGTTACAATAAGAAGTTAAAAGGTGAGTTTTCTATGTAAGAACTTGTATTTACGATCAATAAAAACATGCTTGAAAATACTTTGCTAACATTAAACACGGACAATAATGCACAATATAATATCATTAAAACAAGTATTATACCTGATACTGTTCGCTGCACCACTGCTGCCAGTCAGACTATTCAGATTATTGCTGCTACTGTTACTGGCATTGCCGTTACTGCTGCCCAGTGAGCCATCTACATAGCCGTTGAGTAAAGAGTTCTTCAGAGTGGCACCCGTCTCATCACTAGCAACAAGTAACAAAAAAAAAAAAAGAAAGTAAGAGTTTGTATGACATGTGGTAGGAATCTACGAATTAGATCCACAGATGGCAACAAGAAAGAGAAACAGCACAAAATCCTCGCAGATTATAACTACAAAGATAAAAATCAGTAGGTTTACCTGTAGGTGATGTTCTTGAAGGCCTTCTCCAGCTTGACCAGATCGGCAGAAGTTTGTAATTGCACACTGCAACACAGTCCCACCAAACATGCATTGTCTATGCATGCACTACTCAACGGCACTACGGTACTAGATGTAGTAGTATCAGCGATAGGGCTGGTAACACCTTGCTCACTACTCAACACATCTACGTTACTACTAACACTACTCGCGTTACTAGCATTGCTATACATAGTAGTACCGTAGTAGTCGTTCAACTCATGCTTACTCATCAGTTCTACAAAGTCGGTGGCGTACATATTCCGAGTGTGACGGTTGTTCGTGTGCACATCACGCAGAATATGTTCGATAGCCGGGCGCTTGAAGTCTAAACCAACAACAGGTGAGGTGGGGTTGACATCAGAAGAAGAGTCCCAGTCCTTCAACAAAAGCACAATCATGGTCCTATCATGTGTAATAAAAAAGAATATGTTGAAAATGTTTTAGTTGCAATATAAACACGACGATAACATGCTCATACTGAAAACCAAAAACAAAAACCAAAACAAAAAAATGATTATTACCGGTTGTGTCTGTAGAACACCGCCCTTCCGATACAACCACCACTATTAGTATGTCCACTCACACCAACATCGGCACACTGTGTATAGATGCGGGGACAATAGATGCCACTGCTGCACAGGGACGCTTCTTCTGTCACTAAAAATCGAACATTTTAGCAACATATATTTGAGCACACTAGTAGATGAAACGAATATTACATATATTGCTTACCATCTGCATTCAGTACTCCATTACCACTAAAGGCTGCACCATTGTCATTGACATCCGACACAGCTTCACTTTTTGCTTCGAGAAGCAGCGGGTTGATCTGAGAATAAGTTAACCATGTGTGTAAATACACGGGGCAAACTACTATCGTATCTGATTGAGCAGTCATACAATGATAACCAAGCGATAAAAATGAAACAATAAATTGTAGGTAACTACCTGTGCTTCATCCAGGTTCAACGTGCCCCACTGACGTGTCACGAATCCGCGAAGGGTTAAAAGCTGCAACAATTTCTTCGACACTGCTGCCTACGTTACGAAAGAGGAAAGATAAATATGATAAGAATACCAAAAATTTGAGCTGAGATATGAAAAAAGGGCATGAGTAAAGTGCGACACGCATATGTCCTCTGTGATACAAAAAAGTAAACAAAGTTACCCAACCAGAAAAATAAGCGAACAAACAAATAAACAAAAAAAAAACACACTTCTACCTCCAAGTCTGCGTCTGAGTTGTAACTTTTCTTAAAATATCCCGTTGAAGTGCCACTTGCCCCTGCATACTTGGTATCTAGAGTAAAATTTTAGATTAAAAAAGAATAACATTACTCAATGTGAAGAATAAATTACTCACTGGCATGCAATCAAATTGTGTCAATGCGCAATAAATTTCAATTTGTTTAAACCTAAACACCATACAACAACAAATAAACATACAAACATTACATTACCTGTCACGGTGCTGGGGTTGTTGATCATCGCAGCAGCAGCATTGCGTACGTACTGCGTATCCTGAAGGGTCACGAAATCCGTGAGGCTAAGGGTTGTTTGGTTGTCCAGGTCGCTCCACAGCAGCCTTCCATCATAAAGCATCACGGAGCCTGTAGTAGTATAGAGCAGTTAGAGCAGAGATATAAATAAAAAGTTATGTGGCATAGAATAGTTAATATCAATCCAGGGCATTAATGGCATTAACTTATTTCGCGGTATAAAATAATTCACATAAAAGGGAATAATTACATACCTATGGCCTGATGCGCCGTGGCCTGCTCGAGCACGCTCCGTATACGCAGCACCGTAGAGCTGAAGGCACTACCTCCGCCAGACAAGGTAGTGTGTCCGCTCAGGATACTCTGTCCTACGCCGCTACTTGCACAGCTAGTGTTCAGAGTGTGGTGGTAGTGCACAGAAGCACTATAAGGCCCACTCAGAGTGCTTGTGTTAATATTACTATTAGCACTAGCCGTGGCGGCAGTGTTGATTGTGCAGTTGTTAACCGTAGTCACGACCGGATCCAGGTAACCGGTCTGTAGTACACGTAACCCCTTCATGCCCACAAGGCACGTGGTGCTATCCAGCTCTCCGCTGGCTAAATAGAAGCGCATAAACACAGCTACACTGCGGCGCACACGCACAGGCGTGTACAACGGCGAGCGCAGTGCACCATGTAATGTAATACTCAAAGCGTCAATTTCAGCGTTGGATTGGTCAATCTCTGTTTGTACTTGCAGAATTGTTTTCGTGTTGGCTCGAATGCCCATGTGCTCCACCGGAGTACTTTCAGTTTCAGTTTCGTTGTCTTCTTTGATTTCAAGGGCTTCTTTTTCGCGGTTCACCAACGACTGTAGATCCTGCATTTCCTGGCGTAGACGAAGGCGCAGCTTGCGGATTTGCTTTCGAAGTGTTTTCACACTTTGGATCTCATCTCCCTGTCCACTACCTAGCTGTAGCTGCAGGGCCCCATGGGTGGTAAAATACATAGAGTACAAACTCCGCAGCGAAGCTTCCAAAGCATAAGTATTGGACTGATGGTTGTGAGTAAATTCATCCGGAGAACTTGAATTCAACGATTGACTGTCCACTGCAGCAATCACCCAGATATTCTTCTCGCATTCGTAAAAGGCCCATGTATTCTGTTGCATCACAACGGTGCTGATCGCATCAACACTAAACTTGGTGGCAAAGTCGATCAGTCCTTCCACCATATTGATCTTGTTCAATTGATCGTTCAAGCTTTCACTCTCCGGATAATAATAAAGGATTTTCTCGGCTTGCTCCTCGTCTGTAGCACTTTCATCGTCACATCCCATGCTCCGATGGACAATGAAGACATATTTCAGCGAAGATAACCGCGACATGGTCACGGAAAAGTGGATTTGGACGTCACCTTCCCAAAACTGAAGCCAGTTTGTACAATATTACTAATATAACGTACGTACAAAAATGGCGGTTTCACATGTGTACCACAAAGACATACGTATACAATGCAAGAAAATTGTACATATAGAGCCAAATGAGACACAGGCACTTGCAGCATTCAAAACAATGCGCTCGAAGGAAGCTTCATTCAATTTTTACCCAAGAAAACCTTCAAGATGTCTGCTCGTCCAGTTGTGAAAACCTCCCACATGAACGCTGCGATGCAGGAGTTTGCGATCATGGCAGCACAGGTAGCGGGACGTTGTGAAAATGTCACAGTCCAACCTTGTTTACATCACACCGTTTTTACCTTATGATAGGACGCTATTGCCAACTTCACCACCGAGAATGAAATTGCCGCCTCAATCAAGCAAAAATTTGAGCAGCAATACCCTTCGACGTAAGACTATTTTTCGCTCGTTATATATCTTCTTCATCTGACCCAGCGTCACGCTTTCTATTCATTTTAGGTGGCACTGCTTCATTGGCCGCAACTTCGGCTGCTTCGTGACGCACGAGGCTTCCAAATTTATCTATTTCTATATTGGCCAGACCGGAATATGTCTTTTTGCAACTGCATAAGTGGACAGAGATAATAATTGTTTAAACATTACCGTAGGGTGTCTTGTTCAAAGTTGAGTCACCTATACGAGAAAGCCTTGATAAGTTGTATATAATTTGGTGTATTTATAGCTTAAAGCATTAATATAAGTGTAATGGTCTCTTAACAAGCTTTTCTTAGTCCCTTTAGTTGCTTTCTTAATTGGTTGCCCAACTCGTTTCAACCAAATTCACTCCCACAAAAATCCCACTAATCCTTCAAACACAGAACAATATCACTGCACTAATCACCCAGGCCACGCACAGATACAGCGCGCAGACAATCGAAGTGAGCATGCGAGGCAGGAAGGCCAGTACCGTAGTGCGCAGAGTTGGGTCGTAAAACAAAACCGGATGCACGATTTCGGAGAATACGTACACCGCGCCCATGCTCACCATACAGGACACCAGGAATCTGTGGATTAAGCACGAACAAAAAATATAGAAGTGAATAAAAGACAGCAACATGTACCACTTTAACACTTTTCCTCACACAACGACAAAGGTGATATCAACTGAGAAAACACTAAGATGAGGAAACTTGTTGCAAACGTACCGCTTCAGATCCGCATCCAGCATCTTGTTTCGGGTGCTGTCTGTGTCGAACAGAAAAGCCCACACGCCGCACACATAGGCGATGAAAATAGCCGCTATACATGTAGGGGCAAACAGAAGGAATATTTTAGAATCAAAAATCCACCTCAAATGTAACAAGTTATACAGGTATAACATGTGACAATAGTCAACTGGAAAAGCATGATGCCACAATTAATGTACGAGATATGCATAGCAGAAACACAATATAAATGCAACTTCCGGGAACGGATTACTTACTTTTGGTAAAGAGCTCGGGCAGGGTGTAGAACAAAGGAAATAGGGAATATGTTCCAACGATCCCCAGCACGCCGAACACCATCTTCGACATTATTAACACTCGCTCCTGCTGCGCCAGTCTCGCTGATGCTACCATTGTACTGGCGATGGTGGTAGAAGGCTGCGTAGACGTGGTAGTAGGATCAACTGGGCTTGCGACAGTGGGACCAGTAAGTGTGACACCCTGGCTGACGTTATTGCTCGCTGTTGTGTCCAGGGTAGTGTTGGATATAACAGGCGCAGCAGACACAGTGTTGACACTAGAAGGATTGTCATCCATAAACACCACCAATGTTTGCAGCAACATCGGAATGATAATCGCCTTCTCGTGTACGTGGTAGCCTACCATAAAGCTACACAGCGAAGCATAGACTAGTGCATGTACTAACACCTTAGGAGTAGGCATACGATATACGACATAGACCGCAGGCAGCAAGGTGCAAAACATCAGCAATAAACACACACTCGCGCTGACACTCGGCAGCACGTTGAAGGCAAAGTCACCAACTATACCACTAGCAGAATTGTTCAACATTGTACTGCCAGTATTTTTCAAGTACACATTCAGTCCAGGGTGGTTTAACTTCTTAATCGCAAAGTACACAATCTTGTCCAGTCCACAGTACAATGCCCATACATTCGGTGCCCAATAGGCGTGCACTAGTCCGCGTCCGAACGGGAATAACCGAGAGAAGATTTGGGCTAATTGTTCCGTTGGATTGGGTTGCATTAAAAAGGGACCAAACGCAGCTGCCAAGGACAGCACAGCAATACTAACAAGCTTGGCAAACCGAGCAAACGAGAAATAAGTCGCAACAGAAGTGGAGGCAGAGCTGTGATTTGCGGAGCTTTTGATCACGCAAAATCGAGTGAGGAGATAGATACCGAAAATAGGCGCTAGCGGTACGAAAAGATGCTTCATGAGTACCAGTACACTGAACGTTAAGGCCAGCAAGGAATATCTCTCCGCTACGGCACAGTAGACACAGAGAATTAGCAATCCCATTAGAATACCGTTGTATTGGAAGTGAATGTGGTCCACCAGAAGCAGACCAGCGTTGAAGACAATCATCAGAATGACGGTTAACTTTGCACTTGCCGACATGGTGGTCGCGCTGACAAACAAATACGCTGCTACAACCAGCAGAGCATCGGTGACAATAACGGAGCTGCGCATGAACAGAATAGTTGCTGCGCTATCATGATTCAAATTATCCACTTGCAACATGGCTGGGTCGACAAATTTTGCAACTTGTGCGAGGGCAAACTCAAAGTAAGCAAAGAAGGGCGGATAATCCAACGTCCATTCCGAAGTATCTTCAAAATACCATTGTGATAGAGGAAGAGAATGGGTTATGGCAAGCCAGTTCCTACAGTTGACGAATAGAAAGAGCCTCGTTAAACGGCAAAAGCAAACATCACTCATATTAACTTACCTATGCACTTCAAAATCTGTGCTATGATATGAAGGCAAAAGTAAAAGCTTTACAGAGGCTGCAACTACAAAAACCAACACACACGTCGTGATGGAAACCTTCATGGTTGCTGCAAAAAATGAGAATTGACGAGATCGTTGGGTTCTCCACTTCCGATAACCCTTTCTCCATAAATTCTAGTTTAATATGCGTAGTAAGATGAACATAAATTAATAACAGCGCCAAATCAATGATACACTTCACCATTTGAGACTTACTTCCGCGCACACAAGTCTACAGTGATTGTTTACTGCGAAGCCAACCACGCCGTTATGGAACCAGTTAACGCGAATAGTGTGGTCATTGTCAAAGTAAACTACGTGTGGGGAAAGTTCTGCCTTAAGAAGTTAGTTGTCCACATGGCGGATTGCACGGCCGACACTGCGATACTTGCTCTGAAGCAGGTTGCAACGGATGGAGCGAAGTATATCAACCCGGAAGCGTGCCTATGTGAAGATTACTCAAATAACCTGTTCCAGCCAATTAGTGGCAACAGACTATTATCAACTGTCGCGGGTGACATTTACTTTTTAAACATCACGCCAAAAACAAATTTCTTCGACCGATTGTGGTTGTGGTCGCAAATGACACAAGAAGAAAGGAATACTGCAATCAATGCAGGTAGAGCAAAGCCATGGTGTTGGATACGTTATAATAGTGCTGCAGTGACGATAATAATACGACTATTTATCAAGAAGAAGGCGCGTGTAGAGCCAAGTCCATTAATACAAAGACGAGTACAATTTGCTGAAGACGCTGTTGAAATAATCTCACAAAAAGAAGATAGTTTTAAACCTTAACCTTGCATGGATGTTATTCTTCTGCACAATTTTCGTTTTGAAACCTTGAGGTACATTCGATTTGTTTAAATAGACACGTTTTGTTTCTGTATATATAATAACAAAAAATGACTCATTAGAAAGATCCAACGCTTGTATGTAAGTATGGTTGTGTATCGTGACTTAGTACTGAAAGTTATACCAACATTCTGGGCCGTGCTGTTGTCTGTTATGAATACCGCAAGTGTATGACAGAAAAAGTATCACTTAAAGCACATACTGAGTAGCTCGAGGTGCATGGTAAGCAGCTAAAACATAAGAATGTTTGGGAAATTACTAGGATGCCCTATCACTCTGTCACTTTGTTTGCTGAGCTATGGTACAGTAACTTACTGTACGAGTCAGCGAGTCCCTCGAAGAATAAATAACCCTTTCGAAGGAGTTGAATGTGGGCGACGTGCAGAACTTCAAAGCCGTTGAATGCTGTGCATCAAGCTTGCTTATCGACCTGCATTGCACCTGAATAACCGATCTATGTCCCTTCAAGTTTTTAAGTTTGCTTGGCCTGATGTGGCTGCCTTGACACTGCATGTTGTTCCTCCTTTGGATGCCTCAAATCACAAGGGAACAATGGGCAGAGTTGGCGTTGTCGGGGGATCTAAAGACTACTGTGGCGCTCCCTACTATGCAGCTGTGTCGGCACTTAAGTTTGGCGCTGATCTTAGCTGGGTCTACTGTTCTCAAGAAGCAGCGATTCCAATCAAGTCCTATAGTCCTGAGTTGATGGTGACCCCATTCTATGACGACAAGCGACTTGGAGACAGTAATACGGGAGACTCCAAAGGAACAAAGAAGGTGGGATATACGCCAATGAATTACATTACCAATGCTCCCACTCACTTGTCTCTTTTGTTCGCGCAGGACTTTATCCACGACGGTGCGGAGGTGATCACTTCTTCTTTTTCACGCGTTCACACTCTGGTGGTTGGCCCTGGCCTGGGTCGCCATCCTGATGTGCATCTAATGATCCAAGCAGTGCTAAGAGAAGCCGTTGAGAAGAACATCGGGTAAGAAATAACCCAAGGTCGTTGTCTTTTCTTTCCACTTTGTTTCATGTGCATGTTCATTGTCCAGGTTTGTGATCGATGCCGATGGTCTGAACATGCTGACGACCACAAACAACACGAGTGTGATAGGATATACTAAGTAAGTCTTTCAACTTCAGCTTTATATGCATATGTGTATATGTATTCGGTTCTTCTGACACCCCAATATCTGTTTTCAGGTGCATTCTGACACCAAATGCTCCTGAATTCGAACGCCTCGCTTCCGCCACACTCACCAATTTCGAGGAATATCTCAAGCAAGGAAAATTGGATGGTGGAGAGGATTACAATCTAGAGGCTGTGCAGTATTGGATGCAGGAACTTCGCATAACAGAAGCAGGTCAGTTAGCTCAATACTCTATGCAAAACGTTTCATGCAACTGTCATACTTCATACGTAACACCCTCTTTTTATTTAATACAGATAGTACTATCACTACCCAGACACACACCCAAGAATCTAGCGTAGATGGTACTCTATACAACACTAAACCCTCCTCCACATCCTCCCTACACACCTCACCCGCACCTCCTCTGACCACTACCGAGGCAGTGCTAGCCCGACGGGTCTATGCGCTGAGTGTACTACTAGAAGGAGTCACTATACTGCGAAAAGGAGAAGTCGATATTATTGCGAGTAGTTGTGGTACCATTAGCAAGAGCTGTAGTGGTAGTGGAAGTGGTGAGAGTACAGGGAGTGGTACGGCTGCAGGTATGTGCATGTTTGTATGTATTACCATTATTCCTATCTTCATCAATAATGGAGCTATTTAGGGCTCAAATGACATATGCTACAAGACTGTTACACTATGCTATATTTTAATATACACTTTGTTTCATACATAACCACCCTTTTCAATCGATGCAGTGTACGTACTCTACGGAAAGGGTTGTCCCCGTCGTTGTGGAGGACTGGGTGACATCCTGTCGGGAATTACTTCCACCGCCTTGCACTGGGCTATGCAGGTATGACATATGCCATTGTTGCTTGTAACCTGGTATGAAATGTACATATTAAGAACTGATCTAACAATTTATCACCACACCTACTCTGTTGTGTTCCTCACATAACTCACCCACTTTTCATATTTCTGGTGTATTTTGGGACACGTTGACTCACAGCGCGCTCATCTCTTGCCGGACCTGTCTACTGCCCTTGCCAACGACGTTAATGTGCATCAACAGACCTTTCCTATTCTCATGACCCAGCATATTACTACTACAACCAACATGAATCCCAACACATCAGTCCCTAGTAGCACCGATACTTGCTCTACTACCCCCTCCAAACCAGATGTTCACAATGCCCTCATTCACGCGTGTATATTTGCATCCACTGTGGCGAAAAGAGCAGCCGAAATGGCCTTTGCAGACAAAGGTCGGTCCATGACCGCGCCTGATGTGATTGAACGGATTGGAGCTGCGTTTCAGGATATCTACAAAGAATGAATTAGTTTAGTAAAGAATCGTGTATTATATTCATGCCGTTACATTTGATTCTGCTGTATGCATGTATGATGTAAATACTTTACCGATCAATTCTTGTGTTTTACATGCCGACGTTGTATAAAAGGTCAATTGTACGTACAATCGACATGAGTCACTTCACAATCGGTGCACCGTCGAATTTTGAGACAGACTTTCACTTTTCCCATCGAGATATTGCTCCATCCGACGTTTGATTATCATGTTGGGTCGTGCTACTCGTCAGCTAAACTACCAGCGGATCTACTGGCAGAAAGCATTGTTGAGAAACAAGGATGTATTATGTCCTTTAGTCCAAGTCCGAGAAATAACCACCAACGACTTTCTTAAGTCAGGGAACTTTGCATACACGAAGGAGCTTGGTAGAGAGCTTACTGAATCAATCATGGCCAAGTATTTCGAGTCAGATGGCTTCCGATCCGTGGCTCAAAAATTATCGCCTCAGACCATTGCCACCATGGTGGACGAACTCACCGCCAGCGATGAGAAGATCGACTATGCCACGCTAGAAATGCTTGTCGACCAGGCCGTGCTCTCCGGCACGGAATCCAGCGCAATCGTGGAGAAGATCATGAACTTCTACATCAGCCGGGGCAATGTAGTGGCAGCGGCGAATGTTCTACGCAAGTGCCACAGCGACACGATCAGCATCTCTCAGAAGATGTGCACACGGTTGATCTCGCGGCTGGTCGAGAACCTCAACTGGAACCACACCTTCATTGCGGCGATGTACATGGTGAGTCGGGACTATGTGTTTCCTCCGGATGCCATGTTTCAGTTGATGGGTGGGTTGATGAAGGACAGCGCAGGAGTAGGGAAGGCACTTGAACTCATGAAGGTAAAAGTAACATTCTACCTTATGTGTTTGCATTATTTGCAGACATTAAATTGACTTGTTCAATATGCCGGCGTTGGCCTGGTTATAATTCCTGCAAAATGTTACTCATCCTGTTCATATTTCTCCCTAATTATCACAGGTGATTACCATTAAGAAGAGAGCGGACTTAACGACGCAGTTCAGCTTCAACATGGTATGTTTATTTCTCTAATATTATTAATACATAACATAAAAGTTGTATATTGTTGTACCCTTCAACTCGTGCACATCCACCACAAATATACGTTACATTCTATTCCGTATTATTCTTTTGTCTTTTGTCCAGGTGAATCGTTTTTCCCAGTCAATGAGTTATCATAACACACCGATGTTTTACCGTAAGCCCATCGATAGGTACCACCATTCCATTGTCAAAATATGTTTAATCGCGTATTTAACGTTCCCCAATACACAAAGTTGCAAAATGACAATATTATGCATTTTTACTTTACATATCATCACTACAACTTCCTTTTACTTGCATTCATACCCTTTGGTACTGTAGAGCGCGTTTCGAGGAGGTGTTCGCAGTCGCGCTGGCCCAAATCAAGCAGTCCGGCTGGTTCACATATTCCCAAGTGAAGATGCTGGTGTCTCTGTCCATTAGCGCCAACCACAGCGAACTGGCTGCAGACTTTGTCAGGTACGTGTACTGGGTCAGTTTGTAGATTTACGGACGAAGTATTATGTTTCTTTGAATGCCACATTTTTCAAATTACTTTAGTTTGATTCCTCCTTTAGGCAGCGAGGGATTATTACTTTATTTGTGTTGTCCATGGAGCACTAACATACTCTTAAAATTTCATTGAAACAGACAAGCCACGATGGCGCTTACACAGTGGGAGAAGGCTCAGGCCGCCTTAAACAAGAATAATTACAACAGTAAAAGCCATAGTAGCAAAAGAGGCAAGAACTTTGAGGAGGAGGATAAGAGTGACGAGGACAAAAATGACTTGTTAAGTATGCTAAAGAGCTTCTCCCAGGTAATGGTTACTTCCTGTTGCTTATGTTGTGATGTTGTTGTTCGCTTATGCTCTGTAAATGTGTTACTGCGGTAGAAATTTTAATGAAAATATGTGGGAAACTGATTTGAAAGTCAGCCAAATCAATCCATCAATTTATTAACATGTTGTTTTACTTATTTTTTACTGTATTTTTGAACAGGGCGATGCTGTGGCCCAAAGGGAATTCTCTAATGCTCCGCTGTACAACTCGGTCACATTGACTCTGCTAGAGCTGTGCTGGAAACAACCCTTTCTAGACCAGGTACATTGCCATTTATGGCATATTATTGCTTTCTTTTCTTGGTATAACATGTGGACGGAGGCTCTTTGCCGTTTAGTTTATCACGATGGTTGCATCCAATTATTTGTGTTCATATCTTTAAACGTGTTTTCCCTTTCCATTGTTCTCTATTATGTTATAAAAGCTCCAACGACAGGGGCCTATGAAGGCATCGACTCTACTGGGTATGCATTGGGTGCTGGCCTATAGAGCCAGAAACTTAGTCGTGGACCTGCCGGCGTACAGCAAGAATGTAAGTGAAATTGTCTTATAAATTAGAGTGATGCATTGGTTTCCTCAATCTGCATATCGTAACATTATTAATAGCTCTTAATATGATGTAAATTACAAATATACATACACGAGTTACAACGCAACACGCATTGATCATCCTCATTCTACATTTCATTGAATAAGGTCCCCTTATCGGTGCTGGACGAGGTGCACGCAGAGGCTCAGTCTTTGTATGACCAGCTGATGGACTTTTACTCTGATGACAGAGCACAGAGCGTAGAAATCAGGTATGTTTATGTTCATGTTGATTGATTAATTGATAGATTTTGTAGTCTTACTGTAGCGGTTGTTGGCTACTCATGTGATAGATGGATATCATCTCAAGTTATAAAACATATTTCCACTGTTGAACAATTTTTTTTACACATTTTGCTACGTATCTTTGCACCCACCATGACTTTTTCTTCTGTTACCTTCTTCATATAGTGTCAAGCCTGGGTTCGAGCGCCGCACTCTGCGCGTACTTTCCGACGCATTCGGCTTCAATCACATTGCTGTGGACCCTACTGCCACGGCTACTTATAACAATAACAGCACTACTACTTCCACCGCTACCCCTAGTACTGCAAGCCCGACTAATAATAATACCAATTCCACCCTCGCTGAGTCTACTGTCCGTATTTCAAAACCCTCTATGAATGACTCCTTCAGTGGGAAAAGTACCAACACCCAGTATATTCAGGTCGCCCCGCCATCTCTTATGGAGTTAATCCGTCTAGATAATCTTAACGATCCTCAGAACCGTCAGTTCGACGGCAAGCCTCTGTACTTTAGCCAGCTGACTTCTTTTCTTGACTCTCTGGAGATGGAGAAGGTGACGGTTGCCATTGGCAAGACAATTAACAACATGCAGTTTTATCCTTCTTTGTCCTGGGTGCTGCTGCTGGTGGAGTACCTACAGAGTAGAAAGATTCCCTTACCACTGGGCACGCTGCGCCATGGCGTCAAAATGTGCAACGAACGAGCCGATTTATACGGCCTGCTAGAATTACTGCATGCTGCGAACACCGAGCAGCTTCTGAGCACCGACGAAGTGTATCTGAAAAACCTGCGCTTGCTGCGGCACAAGAACAAGTACCAGAGGAACATTGACCTGAGCAACTACATGGATCCGGAAACCTTATCTCAGTACTACCAGAACACCGGCGCGGCGGAGGAAGAGGAAGTGAACAGAGAGGAAAAAGATCACTTGCAGACGAGATTGATCGATAGACTCAATTTTGTGGATTGGAACAAGGCATGTCGTTATGCATTTCGCAGTACCTATAATACGGTACCAGGAAACAGCAAGAACACAGCTTTCGCTGAGGTACGTTTTACTAGTTTTATACTCGAATGTGCAAAAAATGTTACCAAATTTGGTATTTGAGTACTGTATTTTCCCCTCGGAACTTGAAGCCTATTCATGTCAAAACGACGTGGTCATGGTTTACTATCATCACCTTTACGTGTATGGTTTACTTACGTGTATTCTTATCATTTCCACAACCTTTCTTGTACCTCCATGACTTTCACTATAAATAACAGATGATGGTTCTGATGAACAGGTGTGCCGTGCACCTGCAGTTCGACACTGTGACAGTGCTGCTGGACTTTTTAGTCTCCACCAATCGGAATAGCGAACACCTGTGGAAGGTAAACTTTCATTTTCTTTTACTTTTACAGTAAACACAACGAATTTTGTTGCAGTATACGAAGGACGTCAATGATTCACTTTTTATCGCAACTTTTCTTGCATATCTTCTTATTCCTGACCTATCCTCTCTGTATTTTTACTCTTGTGTAGATTATCAAGCGCATTTGTGTGGACGAAGAGATTGCCGTGACGCACAATCAATGCATTTCCCTCACCAAGCTGTTGGTCAACCGACTGGCGCCGCAAAACCGCATCTTGAAGGTCGCGCGTGACGCCAGTTTGAACAAAAACTACATGTATGTGTTCCCCAACACTCTCCACCAGGTAGGTGTAGTTTTTTTGTAATGGTGAAAAGAATTGCATGCGTTTGTTGTATTCTATGAACATTTGTGGATCCTGTGTATGTGCTTGTTTTGATTGTAACGATGAAGCAAGACTCCGCCAAGTCTTTCCTTCTCAGAGTTGATATTATTTATTCGTGTTTTATTTCTACATATTCAACACGCTAACATTGACTTCCTACGGTTGATTCCTACTTTAGATCTCAGACATGGTTTTAGAACATAATGGTAGGAAGAATTTGTTAGGATTTGATTTCAAGAAGCAGTTCCTCACTCACTGGCCCAACTTGCACACCAGAGAAGGTATTGTTAAATGCATCTTTTGTCACGTATTTTGTGAGGCACCCCCTTAGTATATTGCGAAGCATCCACTAAGTACTCTGATATTACCATGTATTCTCATCTTATATTTATAATAGTTAACACTATCATCTATCATTAACACCTCATGAACTAGGTCGCGAAGGTCTGTATACGATGTTAGAGACTTCAATGAATCAGGACATCCACCTAACCCTCTCTAAGCCCGACCACGCGGCGGCGCGCGAAGCTTACACGCTGTTGTGTATGTACACCGCGTATCTTATTAGTACACATGACGATGAGTGCAGACGAGCGTTTATCCTGTTAGCTAGCGCAGAAAGATTGTACCACGTGGTTGACGAAAATGGCAATGTTTCGTACACTCACTATTCTTATCCAGCGAATGAGCCGGATACTTACATTCGACGCCATTCTGTCGGAGGAGGCAGCAACCGAACCAGAGACGCGCAGCTGAGTCAGGATAGGTACAATAATAATAACAATAACAATAACAATAGCAGTGGCAATAGTAGTAGAGGGAGAAATGGAAAGAGGAATGCAGCGTCAGATGATGAACGCTTCGTGAAGTACTTGAAGGAACACGAGTACGATGGGTACGAATCTGACCGTTAAGTTTCGTTGTACGAAGTAGTATGTATGGTGAGACATAGCGATACCTAGCAATAGGATGGTGCTTTGTGTTTATGCATATTAAATCCCACTCCTTAAACCCAGTAATGCGACAAAAGGCTTTAATTCGTTCATTTCTTAAAGTTGAGACAAGCAATCAATGTGCTGTTTTGATCACGCAAACGAAAGAAAATCTACATGCAAATATTCACGGCTAACTATTCAAATATATACACTTCTTCAAATATGTACACAACACTTCTCCAAGTACACCCTTTTTGTACAGCTCATATTATTGACTACTGCACATATTTTCAACATCAAAATGTAGAAGCACCATTGTACAAATCATTACCAATTAATGCAGATATTATTGTAACTTATGCAGTATGCTAATGCTATGTAGTTTATTCTATGCGCAAAAGAAAATCGTGGGTCCGCTCGTCTCATTTCTCATGTGATGTCCACGCTTTGTTACCGCAGCTATTTTTTTGTTTTCTTTTGTATGTTTTATAATCGATTCATCCCGATTGTGATTCACGTAAGCTTTTCAAACAAACGTGTGTGTTTTACGCTGATTGCGCTTGTTCAGCATGTGTATATATACATATACAGTACATACACTTTCTTCACCTGTTTATACATTATTTGCTAGATTGGTGGTGTCATAGGAATCCCTGGATTCATTGCGTCCGACTAATTCAATGTCAATGGTGGAGGGCGCAGCGCCGCGGCTACTAGTAGTGTTACTCATCATGACAGAGCTCGTGCGGTCACTGCGCTGCTTCTGCAGAGTGTCACTGATGCTCGCTGCGAGGCCCTTTTCGTTGCTGGAGGACGGGTCGTGCGTGGGCAGCAACTGCGCCTGTGTGAAGTCGGAAAAGAGCAATAAAGTAAGAACAGAGCAGATATTATGGTTTGTGTGTTCGCTGCACCTAAAACACTTCCCTTCAGCACATCACACCAGAAAATGACAACTAACTAAGTAAATAAACACAAATTTCTATCATACCTGTCCAGAGCTGTTGCTATAGCGCATGATGTTTGCGTGAATGTTTTCCTGTGTGAGCGCGTACCGGCTTCGTTCAGGCTGTGTCGGCAGC